>JAESFZ010000145.1_pt1 | contig 128030 bp, 121 predicted proteins | sample 9269561 | NCBI WGS metagenome assembly JAESFZ01 (sample SAMN14515552, study PRJNA621657) | algae metagenome | isolation source: Tildeniella nuda ZEHNDER 1965/U140 and co-occurring heterotrophs from wet... | place: Switzerland: Stansstaad, Zurih | collected 1965-01-01 | reverse complement strand
AAATCTGATAGTTTGCATCGCGGACGGTCTCCTTCGCTGAGTCCAACAGCTCCAGCTTGGCACATTCGATGCCGTGAGGGGCCGTCCACCCATCATTCCGGGGCCGCGCAGCGGAACCCGGAATCCAGAGCGTTGGTGTCGAAGGAAAAGCGAAACCTCGCAAATATCCAGGAATTTCGAGCAGCGTCGGCACTCTGGATTCCGGGTTCCGCTGCGCGGCCCCGGAATGACGACGCAGAGCTGTCTGCCCCTCCGATACTCATATGCGATAGCCCTGCCGTCAGGACGGGGAGAAGGACGCACTGGCCGTCGATTTCGTCAGCCATCACCGCTGGAGATTTGCGAAGCGACTGCGGCAGGCGGCACTCTCCCCGTTCTTACGGCTATCGAATTCGCACATCTGGTAGGATGCCGTCGCCGCGCCGGAGCACTTCACAATCGGTACGGCATGATCCTAGGGTCTTCGCCTCCGCTGCGCTCCGGCTCCGCGCTAGGATGACGAAAGCCTTGATGCTGCAGGCTGATCACCACCGTCAAAGGCTCACGGGCCGCTGGCGAGTAGCCGAACCATCCCGTCTTTCGTCATCCTATGGCGGAGCAGGCCGAAGGCCGTCGCGGAGACCATAGGATCCATGCCGTGGCGGCAGCGACAGCCCGGCGGAGCAGAACGAAGGACGCAAGAAGCACTCGGAAAAGCAGCGGCTTGTCAACACGATCTGCCGACGATGGAAGATGTGTGAAGCCGATAGATTCTTTGCGGGGAGCGGATGCCGGCAGGCAGGTAAGGGGCGGCGCCGACGGACAGGGCAAACAACCGCTGTATTGCTGGTAGAATCACGCCGCCATCAGCTTCTTCACCGCCCGCATGTCCTGCCGGAACCGCTCCCGCTCGGCGTCCTTGTCCACCGGCTCGCGGATACGCAGGATGAACGACGGGTGGATGGTCAGAAAGACCTTCAGCCCGTCGTCGCGCTCCACCACCTGCCCGCGCATCTTCATCACCGGAACCGCCTTGCCCAGCAGGGATTGCGCCGCCGTGGCGCCGAGCGCCACGACCAGATCCGGCTTGATCAGCGCCAGCTCCTTGTCCAGCCACCAGCGGCAGGCCCGGATCTCGCCGGCATTCGGCTTGGAATGGATGCGCCGCTTGCCGCGCGGCTCGAACTTGAAGTGTTTCACCGCATTGGTGACATAGGTCTTTTGCCGGTCGACGTCGGCCTCCTCGAGAATCGCGTCGAACACTTTTCCGGCCGGCCCGACGAACGGTTTGCCCGCAAGATCCTCCTGGTCGCCAGGCTGCTCGCCGACGAAGACGACGCTGGCGCTTTGCGGCCCCTCGCCGAAGACGGTCTGCGTGGCGTTGCGCCACAATGGGCAGCGGCGGCAGCCTTCGGCCACCTCCCTGACCGCCGCGATGGTGCGCGCGGCGGCGGCGCTTTCGCCAGTCGGGTCGGCCGGCAGATCGCGGGACAGCGGCCACCTCGCCTCGGTCCTTTGCTGATGCGGTGCGGGTGCGGTCGGCATTCTGCATCTCCCGGCCTGGCAGGACTGCGATGCTCGGACCCGTCTGGTCGGCCGCGCGGCCTGCGCATCGGCTCTCCCTCAACCGCCCTGCGGCGGAGAGGTTCCGGCGAGCCGCGATCGCGACTCGGTCCGCTCACACCTCGTGCAGATACAGGTGGTAGTCGAGCTCGCTGACCGTACGGGCGACGCGCAGATATTCCGCGAATTTTATCTCGGTGAAGGTGCGGTGCAGGTCCTCGCCCAGCGCCTGCCTGAGGAACGCCGACCCCTTGGCCGCCTCGATGGCGCCGCGCCAGTCGGACGGCATGGTGCCGCCGGCCGGCGCTTCGGCGGCGTAGCCGTTGCCGGTGGTCTCCGGGCCGGGATCGAGCTTTTCGTCGAGGCCCTTGGCGATGCCTGCGAGCACGGTTGCGGCCACCAGGTAGGGATTGGCATCGACACCGGACGGCCGGTGCTCGATGCGCCGGTTCTTCACGTCGCCGGCCGGAACGCGCAGCGCCACCGAGCGATTGTTGACGCCCCAGGTCGGCGCCACCGGCGCATAGGACTGGGCCACGAAGCGCCGCCAGGAATTGGCGTGCGGGGCGAACACCAGCATGGATTCGGCCATGGTGCCGGCAAGCCCGCCCAGCGCGTTCAGCAGGGTCGGCGCCCATTTGCCTTCCGTGGCCTCGGAAAACACGTTGCCGCCGGCGCCGTCCAGCATCGAGACATGGAAATGCATGCCCGAGCCGGCATATTTCTCGATCGGCTTGGCCATGAAGCAGGCGGTGACACCGTGGCGGCGCGCCTGCGCCCGCACGATGCGCTTCAGCATCACCAAATCGTCGGCGGCACGCATCACGTCCTTGCGGTAGCGCAGCGTCAGCTCGTACTGGCCCGGCGCATATTCGGAGATGACGGTCTCGGCCGGGATGTCCTGCGCCGCGCAGGCGGCATAGATGTCGGAAAACAGCGGCTCCATGCCGTGGAGGTGATCGACCGAGTAGACTTCGGTCTTGCCGCTGCGGCGGCCGTCGAGCACGGCGCGGGCGGGCTGCACCCGGCCTTCCGCGTCGCGTTCGTTGGCGAGCAGGAAGAATTCCAGCTCGAAGGCGCCGGCCGGGTGAAGCCCCTTCTCGGCAAGCTTTCCCACCTGCCGGGCGAGCGCGTGGCGCGGGTCCGAAGTCATCGGCGTTCCGTCGAGGTGGTACATCGCCATCAGCACCTGGCCGCGTGCCGGGCTGGTGCCGTGCAGCCGCACCAGCGTGTCGGGGATCGGCCAGGCGCGCAGGTCGCCGTCGCCGGAATCCCAGATCAGCCCGGTCTCGTGCACGTCCTCGCCGGTGATGTCGAGGCCGAGGATGGAGATCGGCAGGTGACGTCCGCTCTCGTAGACGCCGGCGAGCTCGTGGCGGCGGACGATCTTGCCGCGGCCGATGCCGTTCACGTCGGTGAGCACGATGTCGAAGGCTTCGATATCGGGATTGGCGTCGAGGAAACGCTTCGCCTCGTCGAGGCTGGAGCCGGAAGGTGAGGTCATTTTCCGCCTGATTGCTTGTCCCGGCGCTTGTCTCACGCCGCGAGCGCCGCGGCAATATCCGCGAAGGCGGCCACCAGCCGGTCGACCTGGCGCTGCGAAGTCGCCGGCGACACCAGCATCATGTTGTGGAAGGGCGCGATCAGCACGCCGCGATTGACCAGCGCGACATGGATCGCCGCCTCCAGCTCCGGCGCATGCGCGGCCTCGGCCTCGCCGCCGTTCCTGAGCGGCCCGGGGGCGCAGATGAACTCGACCCGGGCGCCGACGCGGGCGACGTGCCACGGCAGCCGGTGACGCTCGATCGCCGCTTGCAGGCCCGCCTGCAGTCGCCTGGCGAGCCGCTCCATGCCGGCATAGTTCTCCTCCGTCATCACCTCTTCCAGCGTGGCGCGCATGGCGGCGAACTGCAGCGGGTTGGCCGACAGCGTCGTGCCGATGCCGGAATAGCCGGGCTCCTTGGTCGCGAGATAGCGGTCGTAGCGCTCGGCCAGCTCTGCCGAGAGGCCCCACACGCTTGCCGGCACGCCGCCCGCCACCGGCTTCCCCAGCACGAAGATGTCCGGCTCCAGCCCGTGCCTGCGCGTGAACCCGCCCGGCGCGGTCGAGATCGTATGCGTCTCGTCGATCAGCAGCAGCGTGCCGGCTTCCCGCGTCAACCGCCGAAGCGCGTCGTGAAAACCGGGCTGCGGCGGCACCATGCAGCAATTGGTCAGCACCGGCTCGGTGATCACGCAGGCGACGTCCCGTGCCGCCAGCGCGGCTTCCAGCGCAGGAGCGTCGTTGAACTCGACAACCTTGGTATGCACGGTGAGATCGCGATATTCGCCGGACAGGCCGCGCTTGTTTGCCGGCTTACCATGATCGAGTCGAACGAAAGTCTCGTCGACGGCGCCGTGATAGCAGCCGTTGAAGACGAGGATCTTGTCGCGCCCTGTGACGGCCCGGGCGACCCGCAGCGCGAAGCGGTTGGCGTCGCTGGCGGTGGTGGCGATCTGCCAGCGCGGCAGCCCGAATTGTTGCGTCAGCAACTTTCCCACCGCGGCGGCATCGTCGGAGGGCAGCATGTAGGTCAGCCCACGCCCACTCTGGCGGCGGATGGCGCGCGCCACCGGCGCCGGCGAGTGGCCGAACATCGAGCCGGTGTCGCCCAGGCAGAAATCGGCGAGGCGGTTGCCGTCGACGTCGACGATGGTCGCGCCCTTCGCCTTCTCGACCATGATCGGGAACGGCGTGGGCCAGTCCTGCATCCACAGCATCGGCACGCCGCCGAGGTAGTCTTGCAGTCCTTCGCCGAAGGCCTTTGCCGATTTGGGCCGCGCCGCGCGGAAGACCGCCGCCGCCCTCTTGCGCAGCTCCGCGATCCGCGCCGGCGCGATGCCGCCGGAATTTTTGGATGACATGGTGTCCATGTGGCCCCCTGCTTGCGCCGGCACTCTAGTCGAGGCGGCGGCGGCGCGGCAATGGCGACGAAATGGCCGCCGGAAGCACCAGCTTGAACGGAATTTGCGCTTTCCTGGCCATGCACCGAAGGGTGTGAACAAATTCCGGCCGGCATAAAGGGGTTTGGATCAGCAGGCCGCTGAAATCCCTTCGTTTTTTCGTGCCGAAAAGAGGCCAGGGTGGAAGTTTATCCCCTCGTCAAATCTCTCCGCCCTCCTCCTCCTCCTGGAGGCCGAGTGAACCTGACAATGACAATGGTTGGCCCGAAATCGCAACGTATCAATCAGTTGCCGGCGCTCTCCATGCGCCGGCCCTTGATCGCCTTCTCCAGCCAGCCGATCTCCATCTCGGGGACGGAGGAAAGCAGCAGGTCGGTATAGGCGTCGAAGGGTGGCGCCAGCACCTGGCTTTTCGGTCCGTAGCGCACCACCTCGCCGCGATACATCACCGCGATCGAATCGGCGATCGACCTCACCGTCGCGAGGTCGTGGGTGATGAAGAGGTAGGCAACCTCCTCCTCTTTCTGTAAGTCCAGCAAAAGCTTGAGGATTCCGTTCGCCACCAGCGGGTCGAGCGCCGAGGTCACCTCGTCGCAGATGATCAGCTTGGGCTTGGCTGCAAGCGCCCGGGCGATGCAGACGCGCTGCTTCTGCCCGCCCGACAGCTCGGCCGGATAGCGGTCGACGAAACCCTTGCCCATCTCGATCTTGTCGAGCAGTTCCGAGACCTTGGCGTCGCGCTCCCGGCCGCGCAGGCCGAAATAGAACTCCAGCGGCCGGCCGATGATCGTCCCCACCGTCTGGCGCGGGTTCATCGCCACGTCGGCCATCTGGTAGATCATCTGCAGCTGGCGCAGATCCTCCTTCGGCCGGTCCGCGAGCCTGTTGCCGAGCGTCCTGCCGGCAAAGGTGACGGAGCCCTGCTCGGGCGGCAGCAGCCCGGTGATGGCGCGCGCCAGCGTCGATTTTCCGGAGCCGGATTCGCCGACGACGGCCAGCGTCTGGCCGGGAAAGATGTCGACCGAGACGTTCTTCAGCACCTTGACGTGGCCCCCGCCATAGGCGGCAGTGACGTTCTTGACCGAGAGCGCCGGCGTTTTCCCCGGCTGCTGCTCCTGATGCGCGATCTCGTGCACCGACACCAGCGCGTTGGTGTATTCCTGCCGCGGCTCCTTGATGATCTGGCGCGTGCCGCCCCATTCCACCAGCCGGCCGTGGCGCAGCACCATGATCTCGTCGGCGACCTGCGCCACCACGGCGAGGTCGTGGGTGATGTAGAGCGCCGCCACGCCGGTATCGCGGATCGCCTCCTTGATGGCGGCGAGCACGTCGATCTGGGTGGTGACGTCGAGCGCCGTCGTCGGCTCGTCGAAGACGATCAGGTCCGGCTCCGGGCACAGCGCCATCGCCGTCATCACGCGCTGCAACTGCCCGCCCGAGACCTGGTGCGGATAGCGCTGGCCGATCGTCTCCGGGCTGGGCAGGCTGAGCTTCCTGAACAGCGCCATCGCCCGCCGCTCGGCCTCGGCGCGGCTGGCGACGCCGTGCAGCAGCGAGGCCTCCACCACCTGGTCCATCAGCCGGTGCGCCGGGTTGAAGGCGGCCGCCGCCGACTGCGCGACATAGCAGACCTCGCGGCCGCGCAGCCTGCGCAGTCCGCCGACGCCGCCCTTCAGGATGTCGCGGCCGTTCAGCACCACCTCGCCGCCGGTGATCTTCACGCCGCCGCGGCCATAGCCCATGGAGGACAGGCCGATCGTCGACTTTCCCGCGCCGGACTCGCCGATCAGCCCCAGCACCTTGCCGCGTTCGAGTGTCAACGACACGTCGTGCACCAGCGTGATCGTCTTCGGCGGCTCGCCCGGCGGATAGACGGTGGCCTCGATGCGCAGGTTGCGGATGTCGAGCAGCGGACCGGTTTTTGCCGCCTTCGGGGCAGTTGCTTTTGCAACCATCAGCCGCGTCCTCCCTTCAGGCTCGTCGTCCGGTTGAGGATCCAGTCGGCGACGAGGTTGACCGAGATCGCCAGCGCCGCTATGGCGCCGGCCGGGATCAGGGCGGCCGGAATGCCGAAGACGATGCCGTCCTTGTTTTCCTTCACCATGCCGCCCCAGTCGGCCGACGGCGGCTGCACGCCGAGACCGAGGAAGGACAGCGCCGACAGGAACAGCACCGCATAGATGAAGCGCAGGCCGAGTTCCGACACCAACGGCGACAGAGCGTTGGGCAGGATCTCGCGGAAGATGATCCAGCGAGTGCCCTCGCCTCGCAGCTTTGCTGCTTCGACGTAATCCATGATGTTGATGTCCGCGGCGACGGCGCGCGCCAGGCGGTAGACCCGCGTGGAATCGAGGATTCCCATGACCAGGATCAGCGTGACAAGAGTCGTGGGCAGCACCGACAGCACGACCAGCGCGAAGATCAGCGTCGGGATCGCCATCAGCAGGTCGACGAAGCGCGACATGCTGGTGTCGAACCAGCCGCCGACCACGGCCGCGGTGAAGCCCAGCACGGAGCCGAGGATGAAGGACAGCGCCGTGGCGAGCACGGCGATGAAGATGGTGGTGCGGGCGCCGTAGATCATGCGCGACAGCAGGTCGCGGCCGAGATTGTCGGTGCCGAGCAGGAAGCTGGCCGAGGACGGCTCCCACACCTGGCCGACGGTCTCGCCCAGCCCGTAGGGAGCGATCCACGGCGCGAGGATGGCGGCAAGCAGGAACAGCGCCGTGAATACGAGGCCGATCAAGGCGCCGATCGGGATTTTTCTGAGCTCAGACATCGTCGCGCCTCACTTCGGATGCCTGAGCCGGGGATTGGCGAGGATCGCCGCGATGTCTGCCACCATGTTGAGGCCGATATAGACGGCGGCGAAGATCAGCCCGACCGCCTGGACCACCGGCACGTCGCGCTTGGCGACATGGTCGACGAGATATTGCCCCATGCCCGGATAGACGAAGATCACCTCGATCACGACCACGCCGACGATGAGGAAGGCGAGGTTGAGCATGATGACGTTGACGATCGGCGCGATGGCGTTGGGGAAGGCGTGCTTGCGGATGATGTCGAAGGCCCTGAGCCCCTTCAGCTCGGCCGTCTCGATATAGGCCGATTGCATGACGTTGAGGATCGCCGCCCGCGTCATGCGCATCATGTGCGCGAGCACGACCAGCGTCAGCGCGGTTGCCGGCAGCGCGATCGCCATCATGCGCTGGCCGAACGGCATGCCGTCATAGACGGTGGAGATGCCGGGAAACCATTGCAGCTTCACCGCGAAGAAGAACACCAGCAGGTAGCCGACGAAGAATTCCGGCAGCGAGGTGGAGGCCAGCGCCAGGCCGGAGATCAGCTTGTCGACGAAGCCGTTGCGGTAGCGCACGGCGAGCAGGCCGAGCACGATCGCCAGCGGCACCGACACCAGCGCGGCCCAGAACGCCAGGAAAAGCGTGTTCTTCAGCCGTGGCCAGATCGAGGCCGCGATGTCCTGCCGGCTCGACAGCGCCGTGCCGAGGTCGCCCGTCAGCACGCCGCCCAGCCATCTCAGGTAGCGGATATAGGCGGGATCGTTGAGTCCGAGCTCCTCGCGCAGATTGGCCAGCGCCTGCGGCGTCGCCGACTGGCCGAGGATCGATTGGGCGACGTCGCCGGGCAGGATCTGGGTGCCGGCGAAGATCAGGACCGAGACGGCCAAAAGCAGGAGCACGCCCAGCGCGATGCGCTGGGCGATGAGCTTCACGATGGGGGACATCTCCGCAAGGCCGGTCTCAGGCGTTGAGCCAGCACTTGGACAGCGCGTAGCCGCCCATCATCTCCTGGTTGCCGTCCGGTGCCCAGCCGCCGACGTTCGGCCCGGTGGCGTCGATGAAGTCGTTGAACATCGGCGTGATGACACCGCCCTCGTCGCGCACCATCTGCCCCATGTCGGCGTAGATCTTCTTGCGCTTCTCGACGTCGAGCTCGGCGCGTGCCGCAAACAGCATCTTGTCGAAGTCCTCGCGCTGGAAGCGGGTGTCGTTCCAGTCCGCCTTGGAATAGTAGGCGGTGGAATACATCTGGTCCTGCGTCGGCCGACCGCCCCAGTAGGAAGCGGAGAAGGGCTGCTTGTTCCAGACTTCCGACCAGTAGCCGTCGCCCGGCTCGCGCTTGATCTCCAGCGTGATGCCGCATTTGGCGGCGCTCTGCTGGTAGAGCTGGGCGGCGTCGACCGCGCCGGGGAAGGCGACGTCGGAGGTGCGCAGCAGCACCGGGCCGCTATGCCCGGACTTCTTGTAGTGCTCGGCCGCCTTCTCGGGGTCGAACGTGCGCTGCTCCATCTCGGTGTACAGCGGATAGGCCTTGTTGATCGGCGTGTCGTTGCCGACCGAGCCGTAGCCGAACAGGATCTTCTGCACGAGTTCCTCGCGGTCGAGCGCGTATTTCAGCGCCAGCCGGAGGTCGTTGTTGTCGAACGGCGCCGTGTTGCAGTGGGCGATGAAGACATAGTGGCCCTTGCCGGCGACGTTCTGGATGGTGACGCCCGGCACGCGCTTGATCAGCTCGACGATCTTCGGCTCGACGCGGTTGATCATGTTGACCTGGCCGCCCTGCAAGGCGGAGGTGCGGGCGGTGGCGTCGTTGATGACGATGATCTCGATCTGGTCGGCGAAGCCGCGGTCGTCACGCCAGTAGCCGGCGAACTTCTCGCCGCCGAGCCGGACGCCCGGCTCGTTGACCGTCACCTTGTACGGCCCGGTGCCGATGCCCTCGGTCGGGTTGTCCTTGCCGCCGTTCGGCTGGATCATCAGGTGATAATCGTCGAGCAGGAAGGGCAGGTCGGCGTTCGCCTCCTTGAGTGTGAAGACCACGTTCTGGCCGTCGACCTTGACGTTCTCGATGCCGCCCATGATGCCGAGCGCGCCGGACTTCGACGCCTCGTCGGAGTGGCGCTCCATGGTGGCGAGCACGTCGGCGGGCGTCATCTCCTTGCCGTTGTGGAACTGCACGCCCTGGCGGATCTTGAAGGTCCACACCTTGGCGTCGTCGGAGGCGCCCCATTCCTCGGCCAGGGCCGGCTGAAGCACGCCGGTGGCATCGATCTGCACGAGCTGCTCGCCCCACTGGCGGCCGAAGAAATACGGCACCTGGCTCGACCAGGAGGCGGGATCGAGGCTGTCGGTGGCGGCACCTCCCTGCATGCCGGCGCGCAGGATGCCGCCCTTTACCGGCGACTGCGCCTTGGCGGCGGAAGAGAGCAGCGAGTTGGCGAAGACGGCGGTCGCGCCCAGCGCCGCGGCACGCCCCAGAAAGTCGCGCCGGCTGAGCTTGCCGGCAACCACCCCACGACTCAGGAATTCCAGTTCTTTCGACATTCTATGTTCCTCACTCGGTTGGGTTTGACCCTTGGATTTATGGTTGTGATTGTCAGGATATTGACGGCATCGGGCAAGTGCGTGCGGTACGGATTACGACATGACGTGGCGTAAATGACAACGCTCCGCTGGCCCAAACCTCAATCGGTTTAAATATGGTCGCGCGGCACCTCCTCCTTGAAGTCGCGTTCGAAGATCAGCGTCTCGCCCTCATAGGCTTCGATGCGGCCGGTCAGGTGGAAAGTGTCAGCATCGGAGCGCATGGCGGAGAAGGTTTCGGTGCGCAGCGACCAGCCGTCGCGCGATAGCGTCGACGTCCAGTGCGTGACGCCGCGCGCCGACAGCGGATCGTCGGGATGGATGGTCCAGCGCTCGCGCGCGATGCCGCCATTGACCAGCCCGTGGTCGGCATCGCGGATTTCGCCGAAATCGTCGACGATGGCGAGCATCACCGCACCGGTCGCGGCGTCCCGCTCGACCTTGCGGCTGTTGCTCGACGGCCGGACGGTCTGCGTGTTCCACGGACGCGCCGCCTCCGGCTCCTCGAACGTCGCCTCGGCGCCGCTGCCCGCCGGGCGCTCGGGGACGTCGACATGGCCGGCAAGCAGCGTCAGCATGACCGGCTGCGGCGACGGCCACACCATCGGCCAGTAGGCCGCGGACACCGCCACCCGCAGCCTGTGTCCGGCCGGCATCCGGTAGGCGATGTCGTCCAGCTTGAATTCCACCTCCATCGCCTCCCCAGGCACGATGGCTTTCGGGAACTCATGGCTTTCGCGATGGCAGAGATTGAAGACGCCATAGGTGATGCGCGTCGAGGCGCCGTCGGGATGCACGTCGCAGAGCCGCACCGCCACCAAGGCGACAGGCTTGTCGGCTGACAGCGTCAGCCGCACCACCGGTGCGCCGACGATATCGATCGACGTTCCGAGCGGCCGGGTGTCGAAGCAGACCGACTTCGCATCGTCCGCCCGCTGGTCGCCCGGCATTTCCGGCCCGAGCCAGATCGCGCAATATTCGCCGCCGTCCATGCCGCAATCCTGCGGCGAGGCGACCGGCGTTGGCTTGAGCGCGCCCTCGCCTTGCGCGAGCACGCCGCCGTCAGCCAATAAGAAACGCCGCGGCTTGATCGCGGGTGACGGCCATTGCGCTTCCGCGATCCAGCGGCCGGCCCGCTCCTCGTACCAGTCGCGCGGCGGCGCGGAGTCCATCAGGTAGAGCCGCATCGCCGGGTCGTCCTCGACGCCGGTCTCCTTGTCCTTGAGCCAACGATCCCACCAGCGCAGGGCCTCCTGCAGAAAGCCGATAGCCGGCTTGGGAACCGCGAAGTGCGGGTATTTGTGGATCCAGGGACCGACGATGCCTTTTGTCGGCCCGCCGATCCCTTCGACGAGGCGCGCCACGGCGTTCTTGTAGGCGTCGCCCCAGCCGCCGATGGCGAGCGTCGCCGCCTTGATCTTCGAAAAGTCCTCGCAGACCGAGCCGCGCTTCCAGTAGGCATCACGCCGCTGGTGCCGCAGCCACACGGCCGGCAGGAACGGTTCGTTCTCCAGCCGCTCCAGCCACATCGCCTTCCAGTTGTCACCGACGACGGCCGGGTCGGGCGAGCGCGAGGAATAGCTGAGCATGGTCGAGCCCCAGCCGAGATTCTCGTTGAGCAGCAGCCCGCCCTTGTAGTGGATGTCGTCGGCATAGCGGTCGTCGGTGGAGCACAGCGTTATGATCGCCTTCAGCGCCTCCGGCTGCCTGGCCGCGACCTGCAGCGCGTTGAAGCCGCCCCAGGAGATGCCCATCATGCCGACCTTGCCGTTGCACCAGGGCTGACGCGCCGCCCACTCGATCACGGCGCAGGCGTCCGCCAGCTCCTGCTCGGTATACTCGTCCTCCATCAGCCCTTCGGAATCGCCGTTGCCGCGCATGTCGACGCGGATCGAGGCATAGCCATGGCCGGCGAAATACGGATGGGTCAGGCAGTCGCGCGCCGTCGTGCCGTCGCGCTTGCGGTAGGGCAGGTGCTCGAGAATCGCCGGCACGGGGTCCTGCTCGGCGTCCGCCGGCAGCCAGATGCGCGCCGACAGCACGCAGCCGTCGGGCATGGCGATGCCGACGTCGGGGTTCTCGACGATCTTTCTCGGGAAGCTGGTGATGGTTTTCATGACTTCTTCCCGCCCTCTTCATAGGGCCACGAACCACGGCCGAGCGCCGACACCGCCTCGACGATCCGCGAGAAGCTGGCGCCCGCCCGGCCGACCGCGTGCCGGCCGCGCAGGTAACCATGCACCAGCCCCTGCTCCTCATGCCACCACGCCTTGCCGCCCGCCGCAAGGATGCGGTCGCGATAGGCTTCGCCGTCCGAGGACAGCGGATCGCATTGCGCCGTGATCGCGACCGTCGGCGGCAGGGCGGAAAAATCCGTGTCGGCGAGCGGGCTCTGCGTGGCGTCGCCGGACGAGCCGCCACGGATGGTGGCGTAGAAGTCGAGGTCGCGCACCGTCAGCATCGGCGCCTCGGCATGCTCGCGGTAAGAGCGCAGGTTCCGGTCGCCGCCGAGGCCGGGATAGATCAGCACCTGGCCGGCCGGGGCGCGGACCCGGCCGCGCGTCGCATGGCTGACCGCCGCGGCAAGGTTGCCGCCAGCCGAATCGCCGCAGAGCACGACAGGACGCGCATAGGCCGCCGCCGCCCAGTGGAAGGCCGCAACTGCGTCGTCGAAGGCCGCCGGGTGCCTGAATTCCGGCGCGAGCCGGTAGTCGACGGCCACGACCTCGAAGCCGGTGCGGCCACAAAGCTCCGCGCAGACGTCGTCATGGCTGTCCAGCCCGCCGAGCATGAAACCGCCGCCGTGGAAATAGAGCACCATGGCCGCCGTGTTCGGTCCGGCCTTCCGGTAGACGCGGATCGGGACGGCACGGTCTGAGAGCTGTATCGCGGTCGTTTCCGCCGTCACGCCTTCGGGATAGCCGACGAAGAACGCGCGGCACATGTGGTCGTAGATCGCCCGCTGCTCGGCCACCGTGTAGTCGACGGTGTCCGGCGGATAGTGGCTGTTGGTGCGCTCGATGAACGCCCAGGTCTCGGCATCGATCAGCGCGGCGTAGTCGGTCATGGCATCCCTCCCCCTCGAGGTGAGGGTGGACAATCGCCAAAGGCGATTGGACGGGTGGGGTCGGTGCGGCAGCGCGCGGCATCGATTGGCGTCGCGCACGGCCGGGGCGACCCCACCCGCCTCGCTGCGCTCGGCACCCTCCCCTCGAGGGGGAGGGATTGCGCCGCGTCCATTCTCACCGCCCCTTCCACACCGGGTCACGCTTTTCCGCAAACGCGCGGAATCCCTCCATCCCGTCCTCCGACGCATAGAGCTCGTCCACCGTGCGGAATTTGCGCTTGGTGATGCGGTTCATCGCGTCCTGGAAGGTCATGGCCTCGGCCTGCCGCGCCACTTCCTTGATTGCCGCGAAGACGAGCGGCGGGCCGCCTGCGAGCAGCCGAGCGATCTCCCACACCCGCTCCTCCAGCCGGTCGGCCGGCAGCACCTCGTTGACCAGACCCCAGCGATGCGCCTCGGCCACGTCCATCCAGCGGCCGGTGAGCAGCAGGTCCATGGCAACGTGATAGGGAATGCGCTTCGGCAGCTTCACCGTCGCCGCGTCGGCAAGCGTGCCGGCGCGGATCTCCGGCAGGGCGAAGCTCGAATGCTCGGAGGCGTAGATCAAGTCGCAGGACAGCGCCAGCTCGAAGCCGCCGCCCACCGCCATGCCGTTGACGCAGGCGATCACCGGCTTGTTCATGTCGCGCAGTTCCTGCAGCCCGCCAAAACCGCCGACACCGTAGTCGCCGTCGACCGCGTCGCCGCTCGCCGCCGCCTTCAAGTCCCAGCCGGCCGAGAAGAACTTTTCGCCGGCCGTCCTGACGATGGCGACCCGCAGCTCCGGGTCGTCGCGGAAGGCGCGAAACGTTTCTCCCATCAGCCGCGAAGTCTTCAGGTCGATGGCGTTGGCCTTCGGCCGGTCGAGCGTGACTTCGAGAATGGCGCCTTCGCGGCGGGTGGTGATCACGTCGGTCATTGCAGGTGCTCCAGCGTTTCCTCCCCCCTCGCGGGGGAGGTGGCCGCAAAGCGGCCGGAGGGGGTCGGGGCGGCAGTGCTCCACATCATCTTGCGACGGCATGCGACAAGGAGGTGCCTTCTGAAGCTACCCCCTCCGGCCGCTGCGCGGCCACCTCCCCCGCGAGGGGGGAGGAAACGACCATCAACGCGTCCGCCACCCAGGCGCCCTTGCCCTCGGCGCAGACGATCAGCGGGTTGACGTCGATTTCATCGATCTCGTCGGCATAGGCGAGCACGAAGCCGGCCAGCCTTTCGATCGCCCCGATCGCCGCCCGCAGATCGGCCTTCGGCCGGCCGCGAAACCCGTCGAGCAGCGGAAACAGTTTTAGCCCGCGCAGCGCCGCCTCGATCTCGGCTCGCGACGCCGGCAGCAGCAAGGTGGCGGAATCCTTCAGCAACTCGACCAGAACGCCGCCCGAGCCCAGCGTCATCACCGGCCCGAACAGCGGGTCGCGCGTGAAGCCGACGATCAGTTCGCCGACGCCGCCCTCGACCATGCGCTCGACATAGAGCCCGCTGCCCAGCGACACGAGTTGTTCCGCTGCGGCGCGCACCGCGGCCGCGTCGCGCAGGTTGAGCTTCACCGCACCCGCTTCCGACTTGTGCGCCACGCCGAGCGCCTTGAGCGCAACCGGGAAGCCGAGCGCGGCGGCGGCGGCAACCGCCTCGTCCACCGTCGTGGCGCGTTGTCCGGCCGGCACCGACACGCCGGCCTCTGCCAGCAGCGCCTTGGCACCGGCTTCGTCCAGGGTGGCCAGGTAGCGCAAGGCACCCCCCTCTGGCCTGCCGGCCATCTCCCCCGCAAGGGGGGAGATCGGCAGCTTCGGCGCCTCTGCTCCTTCTGAAATGCTGGCGATTGGCGAACTCCTGGCGGCCGGATCAATCTCCCCCCTTGCGGGGGAGATGCCCGGCAGGGCAGAGGGGGGTGCCTTGGCGCCCACACCCCCGACCAGTTCCAACTCCTCCTGCGACCAAGCCTCTCCGATCACCGCCGCCGCTTCGGCCGCGTCGAACGCTTCCGCGATACCGTAAAGCGGCACCATGCCGCGTGCCATCAGGCCGGGCGCATAATCCTCCGGCAGGTTTTCCGGCAGCGACGCCACCACCGCGCCCCTGGCGCCATGCGCCTTGAGCCCGCTTTCGAACGCCCGCAGCGTCGTCCACCAGTCGACGTCCGAACAGCGGTCGCGGCGCGGGAAGTCGAGGACCAGCAGGTTGAGGTCGAAGCCGCCCGACGCCAAGGCGCCGAAGGTCGCCGTCATCGCCGGCTCGTCGTTCCAGATGAAGGTGTGATAGTCGAGCGGATTGGCGACCGCCACCAGCGGCCCCAGCGTCGCCTTGACGCGCGCCCGATGCTCCTCGGCCAGCGGCGGGAAGAATACCTTCCGGCCTTCCGCGCTGTCGGCCATCACCGACGCCTCGCCGCCCGAACAGCTCATGGAAGAAAGCCGGTAGCCCGCCAGCGGCCCGTGCACATGCAGCAGCTTCAGCGCTTCCAGGAAGGACGGGATCGAGTTGACCCGGGCGATGCCCAGCCGCTTCAGGAACGCATCCGAGGCCGCATCCGAGCCGGCCAGCGAGGCGGTGTGCGAGATCGTGCCGGCCCGCGCCTGCTCGGAGCGGCCGACCTTCATCGCGACGATCGGCTTCTTCAACTCCCGCGCCCGCGCCGCCAGTTTTTCGAAACCGTCGACCTTGTCGAACGCCTCGATATGCAGCCCCAGCACCGAGACGCGGCTATCCTCGATCAGGCCGAGCGCCATCTCCGACAGACCGGTCTGCGCCTGGTTGCCGGCCGTCATGATGTAGGCGACCGGAAGGCCGCGCGCCTGCATGGTCATGTTGATGGCGATGTTGGAGGATTGCGTGACGATCGCCGCGCCCGTTTCGCCTTCGGCAAGGCGGATGCCGCCATGCTGGTCGGGCCACAGCAGCGCGCCGTCGGCATAATTGATCAGGCCGTAGCAGTTCGGGCCTATGATCGGCAGGTCGCCGGCGGCGTCCAGCAGCGCCGCCTGCAGCCCGTCGCCTTCCGGGTCGTAGTGCCCGGTCTCGCGGAAGCCGGAGGCGAAGCACACCGCCCCGCCGGCGCCCTTGTCGCGCAGCGCCTTGACCATCTCGATGGTGAGGTGGCGGTTGACGCCGATGAAGGCCGCGTCCGGCGCGCCGGGCAGTTCGGCCACCGTGGGGTAGGCCCTCACGCCCTCGACCTCGGCCTTGCTCGGGTGCACCGGCCATATTGCGCCGGCAAAGCCCATCTTCAGCGACTGCCTGACGACGCTGGTGCCGAACGCGCCGCCGCCGATGACGGCGATGGATTTTGGGCGAAGGAGGCGTTCGAGGCGATTCATCATGCAGCACCCCCCTCTGGCCTGCCGGCCATCTCCCCCGCAAGGGGGGAGATTGGATGGCCGGGCTGCTTTCGCCAGTCTCCAGCGCAGTGAGAGGCGCGACGCCGACGCTGCCAATCTCCCCCCTTGCGGGGGAGATGGCCGGCAGGCCAGAGGGGGGTGCTGCAGAGCGCGGGCAGGCCCATCATCCCCCCACCGCCCGCAGCAATGCGCGCGAGATGATGTGCCGCTGGATCTCGCTCGTTCCCTCCCAGATCCGTTCCACCCTTGCGTCGCGCCAGATGCGCTCCAGCGGCAGGTCGTCCATCAGCCCCATGCCGCCATGGATCTGGATGGCCTCGTCGGCGACGAAGGCGAGCACTTCGGTGGCCTTCAGCTTGGCCATCGCCATGTCCTGGTCGGTGACCGTGCCGGAATCGTATTTCCAGCCGGCCTCGAACACCATCAGGTCGGCCGCCTTCAGCTCGGTCGCCATGTCGGCGAGCTTGAACGACACGCCCTGGAACTTTCCGATCTGCTGGCCGAACTGCTCGCGCTGCGCGGCATAGTCGATCGCGTGCTGCAACGCCCGCTCGGCCCGGCCGAGGCAGGTGGCGCCAACCTGCAGGCGCGTCGCGCCCAGCCAGGAATTCGCCACCTCGAAGCCCTTGTGCACCTCGCCGAGAACCTGCTCCTTCGGCAGCCGGCAGTCGTCGAACTCCAGCACCGAATTGGTGTAGCCGCGGTGCGAGACGTTACGGTAGCCGTCGCGGACGGTGAAGCCTTTCGTCCCCTTGTCGACGAAGAAGGCGGTGATCTTCTTCCGTTTGCCGCGTGGAGACTCTTCCTCGCCCGAGGCCATGAAGACGATTGCGAAGTCGGCAAGATCGGCATGGGAGATGAAATGCTTGGTGCCGTTGAGGACAAAATCGTCGCCGTCCTGCACGGCCGATGCCTTCATGCCGCGCAGGTCGGAGCCGGCGCCCGGCTCGGTCATGGCGAGACAGTCCCATTTCTCGCCACGGATGCACGGGAAAAGATACTTTTCGCGCTGTTCCGGCGTGCCGGCGAGCAGGATGTTGGACGGCCGCGCCACGCAGGTCCAATGCAGCGCATAGTTCGCGCGCCCGAGCTCCTTCTCGTAGAGCAGCCAGGTGACCGTATCGAGCCCGGCCCCGCCGACCTCGGCCGGCATGTTGGCGGCATAGAGCCCGGCGTCGATCGCCTTCTTCTGCAGCTCCTTGATCAGCTCCATCCTGAGATGGCCGGTGCGCTCGACCTCGCGCTCGTGCGGGTAGAGTTCGTTCTCGACGAAGGCGCGGGTGGTATCGACGATCAGCTTTTGTTCTTCGGAAAGACCGAAATCCATGTTCGCATCACCTGTTACAAGGTTGACCGTGTCGTGGTGCGTCCTTCGACAAGCTCAGGATGAGGCCCGTTTGCGCCAATCCTCGATATGCAAAGGCTTGCACCAACGATCCTCATCCTGAGCTTGTCGAAGGACGCACCACGCGAATTCACGCCTCAATCCTTCTTCTTTTTCTTCGGCTTTTCCGCTTTCTTCTCGGCCTTGGCCTTCTCCGCCGCCTTGGACGCCTTCGGCTTCGTCGCCCGCTTGGCCAGCTCGCCCGTGAACGCGTTGTAGAGCGCGCCGGCGCCCCAGCCCTTGCCCTTGTTCTGCTTGCCGAGCGCTTCCATGATGGCGACCAGATTGTCGTCGCGAATCTTTTCCAGCTCGCGGATCGACAGGCCGTTGGCCTGCTCGTCCGACTGCGTGGCGATCAGCTCGACCAGCTCGTCATTGTATTCCGGCACGTCCATCAGCTTGGTCCACGGCCAGGTGAGGCACGGCCCGAACTGCGCCATGAAGTGGCGCATGCCGGCCTCGCCGCCGGCGATGCGGTAGACCTGGAACATGCCCATCTGCGCCCAGCGCAGGCCGAAGGAATAGCGCATGATGTCGTCGAGTTCCTCGACGGTGCAGATGCCGTCCTTGATCAGCCACAGCGCCTCGCGCCACGCCGCCTCCAGCAGCCGGTCGCCGACGAAAGCCTCGATCTCCTTGCGCACCACCACCGGCTTCATGCCGATCGACGAATAGGCTTCCTTGGCCATCTCGACGGCTTCCGGCAGCGTGTCCTTGCCGGCGACGATCTCCACCAGCGGCAGCAGGTAGACCGGGTTGAACGGATGCGCCACCACCAGCCGCTCCGGCCGCCGCATGGCGCTCTGCATGTCGGTCGGCTTGATGCCGGAGGTCGAGGAGCCGACCAGCGCGTTGGCCGGCGCGTGCCTGTCGATCTCGGCCAGCACCCTGTGCTTGAGGTCGAGCCGCTCCGGCACGCTCTCCTGGACGAGGTCGGCGCCGTCGACCGCCTCGGCGATCGTCTTGGCGAAAGTCAGCTTGCCTTCCCTGGGCAGGCCGCCCGGCACCATCTTGCGGTAGGCGCGGCGCGCCCCCTTCATCACCTCGCCGACCTTGCGCTCGGCTTCCGGGTCCGGGTCGTAGATCGCGACGTCGATGCCGTTGAGCAGCAGCCGGGCCACCCAGCCCGCGCCGATCACGCCCCCGCCGATGGCGGCTGCTTTTTCGATGGTCATTGTGCAATCCCCCTATTTCCGGCGGTGCTGCGCTCCATGTCACCCCCCTCTGTCCTGCCGGACATCTCCCCCGCAAGGGGGGAGATTAGCTGTCTCGACGCCTCACGACCCTCTGCAACGCGGACGATTGGCGAAAGCCAGGCGGCCGGCCAATCTCCCCCCTTGCGGGGGAGATGTCCGGCAGGACAGAGGGGGGTAGGAAGGAATGCCAGCATTCCCGATTCCTATGCGGCCAACGGCGCCCGTTTCGTCAGCCCGAGCTTCTTGCGCACCTCTTCCGGCCCGATCACCCGCGCGCCGAGGTTTTCGACGACCGTGACCGCCCGCTCGACCAGCTGCGCATTGGTGGCGAGCACGCCCTTGTCGAGCCACAGATTGTCCTCCAGGCCGACCCGAACGTTGCCGCCGGCGAGCACCGCCGCCGCGACATAGGCCATCTGGTTGCGGCCGAGCGAGAAGGCGGAAAACGTCCAGTCCTTCGGCACGTTGTTGACCATCGCCATGAAGGTGTTGAGGTCGTCCGGCGCGCCCCAAGGCACGCCCATGCAGAGCTGCACGAGCGCCTGTGGCGCCAGCACGCCTTCGGCCACCAGCTGCTTGGCGAACCAGAGATGGCCGGTGTCGAAGGCCTCGATCTCCGGCTTGACGCCCATTTCGGTCATCATGCCGCCCATGGCGCGCAGCATGCCCGGCGTGTTGGTCATCACATAGTCGGCCTCGGCGAAGTTCATGGTGCCGCAGTCGAGCGTGCATATCTCCGGCAGGCATTGCCGCACATGTTCGACGCGGTCGGTTGCGCCGCCCATGTCGGTGCCCGCCGTCTTCAGCGGCAGCGGGCTTTCGACCGGGCCGAACACCATGTCGCCGCCCATGCCGGCGGTGAGGTTCAGCACCACGTCGACATCGGCCTCGCGGATGCGCTCCGTCACCTCGCGGTAGAGGGAGACGTCGCGGCGCGGTTTTCCGGTCTCGGGGTCGCGCACGTGGCAGTGGACGATGGCGGCGCCCGCCTTGGCCGCCGCGATCGCCGAATCGGCGATCTGTTTTGGCGAGCGCGGCACATGCGGGCTGCGATCCTGCGTCCCGCCGGAACCGGTCACGGCGCAGGTGATGAAGACCTCGCGATTCATCTCGAGCGGCATGAGGACCTCCTCCCTTGTCGTCAACGGACCAAGCATGCCTCACTTGCGGGAAAGTGCTTTGCGTTTTACGAAATCGAAATGGCAAAAGGCGAAAGATCGTCCATCTTTCTGCCCGAGCGGACCCCGCTCGGCGTGACCTTCCTCGCGCTCTCCGGCTCGTCGCTGATGTGCGTGGCCTCGGCCGTCGACCCGCTGCGGGCGGCCAATCGCGTGACCGGCGAGACGATGTTCGACTGGAAGATCGTATCGCTCGACGGCTCCCCGCCTATCACCACCGCCGGCCTGCCCGTCGCGGCCACGGGCATATTCGATCCGGCGCAGCGCCCGGACGTGCTCGCAATCATCGGCGGCTTCGGCGCGCGCCACGAGGCCGCTCCGGGCCTGCTGACCGGCGTCCGCCGGGTGGCGCGGGCGGCGCGCGCCTATGGCGGCATCGAGGCCGGCTCATGGGTGATCGCCCGTGCCGGGCTGCTGGAAGGGCGGGCCGCGACGACGCATTGGGAGGACATGGAGGATTTCGTCGACGCCTTTCCGGGCACCGACGTGCGGCCCGACCGCTATGTGATCGACGGCCCGGCCTTCACCGCCGGCGGCGCCTCGCCGACCTTCGACCTGATGCTGCATCTGGTCCGCTCGCGCCTCGGCATGGCGGTGGCGCTCGATGTCGCCTCGGTCTTCATCTACGACCAGGCGCGCTCCGCCACCGACGCGCAGCCGCTGGTCTCGCTCGGCCGGCTCGACGGCTACGACCCGCGCCTCGCGCAGGCGGTGCGGCTGATGGAGGCGCATATCGACCAGCCGCTCACCGTCGCGGCAATTGCCCGGCGGGCCGGCGTCACCGCCCGCACGCTGGAGACGATCTTCCGTCGCTCGATCGGCGAATCGCCGGGCGCCTACTACCTGCGGCTGCGGCTGCATGCGGCGCGCCGGCTGGTGCTCGACACCCGCATCGCCTTGGCCGACGTCGCCGCGCGCTGCGGCTTTTCCAGCTCGGCCGCCTTCTCGCGGGCCTTCTCCCGCGCCTTCGGCCAGCCGCCGCGCCGGATGCGCCAGAAATAGATCGAGTTGACGGCGGCCGATTGGCCACCGCACCTGTGGATTACTGGTTGACTAAGTCTTGGCCGAGGCTCCGGCCTAGCGTTCCGGCTTGCCTTCGATCCGCTCGCGCATCTCGTCGGCAAGCAGCTTTTCCAGTCGCCGCGCCACTCCGGCCTCCCAAACATTGGGCTTGCCGTCGTGCGCCGGCGTTGCAACCGGCAACGCCAGCAGCCGATCGACAATCGAATCGTCGTCACCGAAGCCGTTGAAGATCGCCTGATCGAGCCGGCCCGGCAGCGCGTGGTCTATGCGATTCTGTTCCATGCCACGGACCCTACCGGGGTTTCATGACAGGCCGAAGGCATCTGCGTGCCGGAAATGAGGCACCGCCCATCCACGCACGCCAACCCCTTGCCCTGACTTGAAAAATGTCCCCGGAGAAAATCCGCTGCTGCTGTCACCCGAGCGGCTTGGCGAAAAGCAGCGTCGTGAAGCCGCTGTTCCATTCATCGTCCGGATAGCGGTCCTTTTCCACGTAGCCGCGCGTCAGGTAAACGGCGTGGCTGCGCCGGTTGAAGTCGTCGCTTTCCAGCCGCGCCTCGGCAAAGCCGGCCGCGGCGATCGCGCGCTCGGCATGGTCGAGCAGCCGGCTGCCGATGCCGCGGCGCAGATGATTTGAGGAGACGTGCACGGCTTCGATGAAGTCGCCGTCCCAATGCACGAAACCGGCGGGCTTGCCGTCCATTTCGGCGACCCAGAATGCCGGCCAGTGTTCGGCGACATAACAATCGCCGCGCCCCGCCGACAGGTAGTCCTCGATCGCGGCGAACGTCAGATGCGGGCGCCATGTGGTCTCGAACGTGTCGGCCAGGATCGCCTGCACCGACGCCCTGTCCGCTTCCGTCGCGGGACGTATGACGATCCGGCTCTCGTCCATGCTGGCCTCTCCACTCTGGAGAGGCCTTGTATCAGGTCGATCCGGCACGCTCGCCGCGCAGACAGGGAAAACCGTCGATCCAGAACGTCAGGGACAAGCTCGGGCAGGCAGGCGCCGCCAAGGCATCCAAGCGGCGGCCGCTCATTGAAGCGACGAACCGATCCGAGGCCCGGCGAGCGGGTTCGGATCGGGGAAATCGCGCAGGCCGCTGTCTCAGACGTAGCGGTTGACGACGTTCTCCAGGTACTCCTGCCGGCCGGAGCGCGGCTGCGGCTCGATCTTCTCCTTGACCACGCGCTCGGCGATCTCCTCGAGCGTGCGCTTGCCCGACAGCATCGCCTGCGCCTCCGCCGACTTCCAGCCGGCATAGCGCTCCTCCAGCGGCCCCGACAGCGCCTTGTCCTCGATCATCCGCGCCGCCGCCTTCAGCCCGCGGGCGCAGCAGTCCATGCCGCCGATATGGCCGATCAGCAGATCCTGCGGGTCGAGCGACTGGCGGCGCAGCTTCGCGTCGAAATTGGTGCCGCCGGTGGTGAAGCCGCCCGCCTGCAGCACGTAGTAGTAGGCCAGCGCCATCTCCGGCACGTTGTTGGGAAACTGGTCGGTGTCCCAGCCCGACTGGTAGTCGTTGCGGTTCATGTCGATCGAGCCGAGGACGCCGAGCCCGCCGGCCAGCGACAGTTCGTGCTCGAAGGAATGGCCGGCCAGGATCGCATGGCCCTGCTCGATGTTGAGCTTGACCTCCTTCTCCAGGCCGAAGTCCTTCAGGAAGCCGTAGACGGTGGCGACGTCGTAGTCATACTGGTGTTTTGTCGGCTCCTGCGGTTTCGGTTCGATCAGGATGGTTCCCTCGAAGCCGATCCGGTGCTTGTAGTCGACGACCATCGACAGGAAACGCCCGGCCTGCTCGCGCTCGCGCTTCATGTCGGTGTTGAGCAGCGTCTCATAGCCCTCGCGGCCGCCCCACAGCACATAGTTCTCGCCGCCGAGCCGCTTGGTGACGTCGATGCATTTCTTCACCGTCGCCGCCGAATAGGCGAAGACGTCGGGGTCCGGATTGGTCGCCGCGCCCGCCATGAAGCGGCGGTGCGAGAACAGATTTGCGGTTCCCCACAGCAGTTTTACGCCGGTTTTCTGCTGTTTTTCGGCGAAAACCTCGGCAATTTCGTCGAGACGCGCCGCACTTTCGGAAAAGGTCGCGCCCTCCGGACGCACATCGGCGTCGTGGAAGCAGTAATAGGGAGCCCCCAGCAGCGAGAACATCTCGAAGGCGACCTCGGCCTTGAGCCTCGCCTTCTCCATCGTGTCGCCGAACCACGGGCGCTCGAAGGTCTGGCCGCCGAACGGATCGCCGCCCGGCCAGGCGAAGGAGTGCCAATAGGCGACGGCGAAGCGCAGATGGTCCTCCAGCCGCTTGCCGAACACCACCTCGTCGGGATTGTAGAAGCGGTAGGCGAGCGGATTGGTCGAATCCGGCCCCTCATACTTGATGGGCTTGATGTCGCCGAAGAAGCCGGTGGTCATTCAGGAAACTCCTCTGATAGCCGGATAGAGCGCCCGGTAGCGGGCATAGGCATCGTCATAGGCGGCCGTCAGCCCGGCCACCGGCTCGATCGTTTCGGCAGTCGCCGGCGCGGTCAGCACGTGGTGAGGGTCTGCTTTCTCGGCCGCGATCAACCCGAGCCGCGCCGCGCCGAAGGCCGCGCCGAAATCGCCGTCGGCGGGGATGTCGACGGCGACGTCCAGCGCCGTCGCGATCGCCTTCAGCCAGTAATGCGAGCGCGAGCCGCCGCCGACGGCGGTGACGCGGCCGATCGTGGTGCCCGCTTCCCGCAATGCCTGCAGGCTGTCGCGGAAGGCGAAGGCGACACCCTCCAGCACCGCCTGGGTCAGCGCCGGCACGTCGGTCTCGTGCTCGAGCCCGGTGAAGGAACCGCGGATCACCGCGTCGTTGTGCGGGGTGCGTTCGCCGGAGAGATAGGGCAGGAAGGTCACGCCCGTCGGCTTGCGCAGTCCCTCGCCGAGAGCATTGGTGAGCTCGGCCGGCTGCTTGCCGCTGACCGCCGCCAGCCAGTTGAGCGAATCCGTCGCTGACAGGATGACGCCCATTTGGTGCCAGGTTCTCGGCAGCGCATGGCAGAAGGCATGGACGGCGCTTTCGGGCTTCGGCAGATAGGCGTCGTTGGCGGCGAACAGCACGCCCGACGTACCGAGCGAGACGAAGGCGTGGCCCGCCTTCACGGTGCCCATGCCGCAGGCCGACGCGGCATTGTCGCCGGCGCCGCCGGCCACGATCACGCCTTGCGGCAGTTTCCAGCGCGAAGCCAGCTCGTCGCGCAGCCTGCCGCCCTGCTCGGTCCCCTCCACCAGGGCCGGCATGTGGCCCTCGTCGAGATGCGTCGCCGCGAGCAGCTCCGCCGACCATTTCCGCGCACCGGTATCCAGCCAGGAGGTGCCGGCGGAATCCGACATCTCGGAAATATGCTCGCCGGTCAGCCAGAGGCGCAGGTAGTCTTTCGGCAGCAGCACCTTGCGAACCTTGGCGAAGACCTCCGGCTCGTTGTTCCTCACCCAGGCGAGCTTCGGCGCGGTGAAGCCGGGAAAGACGATGTTGCCGGTGATCTTGCGGAAGCGCGGATCGGCGTCGAGTTTCGCCGCCTCGCGGTGGCTGCGCGTGTCATTCCACAGGATGCAGGGGCGCAGCGGCTCGTCCCCCGCATCGAGCAGTGTCGCGCCGTGCATCTGGCCGGAAAGCCCGATGCCCTTGACCGCGGCAACCGCCTTGCTGTGCTTGGCCGAAAGCGCGGCGATCGCCTCGTCCGTGGCCCTGATCCAGTCGGCCGGCTCCTGCTCCGACCAGCCGTGTTCCGGGCGCGAGACGTCGAGATGGGCGCTGGCCGAGCCGACCACCTCCTGGTCGGCGTCGATCAGCAGCACCTTGACGCCGGACGTGCCGAGGTCGATCCCCAGATACATGTCTGTCCTCCCGAACGCCGCCGGATTCGCGACGAAATTATTCCGCCACGAAGCGCGGCTTGCAGCCTCCTCCGCCGCGGGCCGTTTCGATGCAAAATAGCGGAGCATGCCGGCCGGCAAAAGACCTGCCGGAATATTTTTTTCGAGCCTCGGAAAAATGATGGAAAATGAGGGATCGCGGTGACCACGGTACTTGCGGCGCAAGCTTGCCGCGCCCTGCGGTTGCAAGTATGAGATTGCTTGGGGCAAGCTGATACTTGTGGGGGGTTATCTTGAGGCGGATTTCAGTTCTTGTCGGCGTGGCGCTGTTGGTGCTGGCCGGCTGCGCGGTGAGTCAGGAAAAATACGAGACCGCGCAGGTGGCGCTGGACGGCAGTCCCAAGCTGCGGTCGATGGCCGTGGCGGATTGCGTCAAAAGGCCAACCCCTCCAAAAGGGATATGGAAGTGATGGCGGCGCTGACGAACAGCTCCGTGTCCTCGGTAAAGACAGTTGTGTGCCGGCGGATAGTCACCGCCGTCAGTTCGGGCCGCCTTTCCTATGCCGACTATCGAGCATATATGGCGGGGCGTCCGACGCCCAACCTCATCCGTATCCTGCAAGGGCGCTGAGGGCGGCGGCAACTCGTCAGGACAAGGACGGAAGCGCCTCCGCCTGTCCCGCAAACAGCGCCGAAAGCGGGCTGGCCGGCCGTGCCGCCAGACGTTTGGCAGTGAGTTCGCGGGCGAGAAATCCATCGCCGGCGCGCAGCGCCGCCTCGATCAGTGTCAGCTCGATCACGTCGCGCTGCGCGTGGCTGCCGCCGAAGCGGTGGGCAATCGCCGGCAGCGGCAGCAGCAGCCTTGCCGCATCCGCGTAGCGGCCTTCGCCGAAGGCCTGGATGGCAAGCACGGCGGGCCGGCCGACGTCGCGGGTGAAGGCGGCGTTGTCGCCGCCGCCCTGCATCGCCGCCTCCTGCGCGGCCAGCAGGTCGCGCGCTTCCTGCTCCAGGCCGGCGCCGACGAAGGCCATCATGGCGTGCATGTCGTTGAAGGCGTAGTTGCCGTCGCCGGCCTTCGGCTTCCAGTCCTCGGCGAGCGAGGCCCAGCGGTCGCCGACGTCGATCCCGCCCATCCAAAGCCGCCACAGGATGGCGGAAGCGTCGAGCAGGTTGAGGACCAGCGGCGAACGGCCGCCGCGGATCGGCCCGTCGACCAGCGCCAGCACCTGATCCGCCTCGCCGAGCTCATAATGGAAGAGCGCGAGATGCCACCAGTTGTGGATCTGGAGAAAGCTGTCGCCGGTCCAGGCGGCCTCGTTACCGCGCATCCACGAAATGCCGTCGCGCTGGCGGCTCTGCATCTCCATCACATGCGCGACCGCGTGCTGCGCCCAGCCGTCGCGCGGCTCGAGCTCGATCGCCTGCCGCCCCAGCGCCTCGGCTTCGGCATAGGCGGCCATCTCCTCCATGCCGAACGCCTGCATGCCGAGCATCGCATGGTAGCCCGGCATGCCGGCCGACCAAGCGGGCAGGGCGCGCGCGATGCGGTCGCGCAGCATCGCCGCATTGCCGGTGAAGAAGTCGATCTGGTGTCCGGCCTGCAAAGCCAGCGCATCGGCCGGGTGCTCGGCCGAGACGGCGGCCAGAACCTGACCGGCGTCGTGCCAGCGCCCTTCCGCGAGGTGGCCCAGCGCGGCGACATGCCCGCGCTCGCGCGCGGTCCCGGCCGCGGCGGATGCCGCCTGGTGACAGGCGCGGGCGACCGGCAACGCCGCCTTTTCGGTCGAAAGCGCGTAGAGATAGCCCTTCAGCACATGCGCCATGGCGAAACCCGGGCTTACCGCGAGCGCCTGGTCGACCGCGCCGACGAGATCCCCGGCGAAGCACTGCAAGTCGCGCAGCGCCGTCTCGTAGTGCGGCAGGCTCGCCTGGCCGGCGCCGGAAAGCTCCAGTCCGAGACGATCCTTCATGGAACATGGCCTCCGTTCAGGCTTTCTTAGCATCCTATCCGGAGTTTGACGGAATCACAGCCTGCCCGGTGATTGCTGCATGACGGACCGCGACTACAGACCCGACGATCTGGTCGAGACCATCTTCCGCAACGGCACGCTGACCGTTGTCGGCATCGTTCTCGCCTTTTCCCTCGGCTTCCTCTCCCACTGGGCGGCCAATCCGATCCCGTGGGAGCCGCTGGACGGCCTGGCGCTGGGCCCGATGCTCATCGGCATCTGCTTCCAGATCAAGGCGCTGGCCGACCTGCTCGACCACAAATGCCTGCGCCGCCGCTACTTCGAGCGCGCGAACCGGATTTTCCTGACCGGGCTGATCCTCACCGCATTCGGCGTCGCCGGCGCCATCCTGCTCGACTTCTTCGAGATCGCCGAGATGAAGAAGATGGTCGGCTGAGCCTCGGCCGCCGGGAAGGTGCCGACACCAGCGGGCAACGTTTTTACCCCACCCAATTGAGCCGAAATTCGCGCGCGATGTCGCCGCGGGCAGAAGGAACCGCAGGGGACAGTTTACTTTCTTTCGGCAGAAGGCTGCCGCAGTTCAGAAGTCCGCGCGGGCCGAAAAAAATAAACTGTCCCCGGCCTTTGCACCATCCCTGCCGTGCGCTCGCGAACCGCTTTCGGGCTCTCACGCAGACGAGGTCTCGCGTCGCCGCCGCAAGGTCGTGCGCAGACAGGTGGCATGCCTGGCACAATCAGAAGAACCGCTGATGCCGCGGCGAAGGCCGCCCGGGCTTCAAGCGGCATGGATATCTCCTCTCTTCGAAGGAGAGGATGAACCCCTGCCAGCGCTCGGCCGCGACCGGGCTCTGCGTGCGCGATGCGGCTAGGCCGCCGGGCCGTTCCCGCCTGTCCATCAGAACACCCCCGCCGATGCGGCCAGGACCAGGATGAGGCCCATGCTTGCAGCCAGCAGCGGCGCCATCGCCAGCAATGCGGCTGCAAACGGTTCGAACCCGGTTTTCAACGTTCTGATCATGATTCCCTCGCTGTCGCGGCGACAGATAGGAACGGCTCCGGCCGACATTGTGGCTGAACGGAGGAGTTCCCATGTCGGCTGCGGCGGAAGCATGGAAATCCACAGGGGAGCCACAGAGTGCGATCAAATACCGAAGCAAATACAAAAGGTTATTGAGTTTACAATTCGTCAACCACGATTGATGAAGATTCGAAACAGCCGGTGAGCGGCGCCTGTCCGTAAAGCGTTTCTGGTGTAGCGTGCCGCCCGTGTCGAAGCTCGATTCTCTTACTCTCGCCCCCTCCAACGTCGTCATCAGCCGGCGCATGGCGCTGCTCGGTCTGGGCGCGCTGACGCTCGGCGGCTGCAGCCGCAGCATCGACATCGGCCTGCCCACGGTCAGCCGCGCGGCGGTGCCGGCGCGGCCAGCCGCTCCCGCGGCCCCCGCCAAGGTCGAAACCGCCTCGCTTGGCCCGGCCGCCGGCTACGGCTATCTCGGCCGGCCGGAGCTGATGTATTCCTCCTTCACCGACAGCGGCTTCACCCTGCCGGCGATCCCGGCGGGCGAGCTGAAGCCGAAGCATCTGCGCCGGCTGGTGGTCGATCCCACCGGCGAGAAGCCCGGCACCATCGTCGTGCATCTCAGGGAACGCCATCTCTATCTGGTCCAGGAGAACGGCGACGCCATCCGCTACGGCGTCGGCATCGGTAAGGACGGTTTCGTCTGGTCGGGCCGCGCGGTGGTCGACCATACCCGCAAATGGCCGACGTGGACGCCGCCCTCCGAGATGATCGGGCGAAAATCGTCGCTGAAGAAATATGCCGGCGGCCAGCCCGGCGGCCTCGACAACCCGCTGGGCGCGCGGGCGCTGTACATCTACAAGGACGGCAGGGACACGCTGTTCCGCATCCACGGCACGCCGGAATGGCGCTCGATCGGCAAGGCCGCCTCGTCGGGCTGCGTGCGTATGATCAACCAGGACGTCATCGACCTCTACGACCGGGTCAAGGACAAGGGCAAGACGCCGATCGTCGTTGTGGCGTGAGAGCAGCCGGAAAGCGGTGCGTCGGAATTGCGCATCGTTCCGTCGTATATGACTGCCCTGCCACAGACATGCTCCATCCTCGCCACGCCCTGCTTTTTTGCAGTCTGGCCATTGAAGAGAAGTGCGGGAAGCGGGGCGCGGGGCCGAGCCTCTCTAAGTAAGTACGTGGCGCGGTGACCCGCGCCCCGCCGGCGTTCTTGCCCGTCCGCTAGCGCTGCATTCGCGCAGGTGTCGCGGCTGGGGCCCGGGTCTCCAGCTCTCGCCAGCCGTGCTACCGATTGCGCGACCGACCCGGCGCCGACGCTCCCTCCTGATACCCGGTGCGCACCAGATTCCCGCAGGGAGCGGCTTTCACGGACAAGTATAGGCCAAGCGAGAAGGGAGGGGATAAAACGCCCGCGAAAAGCGGATTCCGTCAGCCGCGACTTCGCGGCGGGCGAGAGGTAAGTGCCGGGGACAGTTTACTTTTTCCGCCCGCGCCAGCCTTGAAGCGCCGCCGCTTTTCTGCGGAAAGAAAGTAAACTGTCCCCCTGCGCCCGCTCGTCATCCCTGGGCGGCGACCAGCGCCTTCTCCAGCTTGCCCAGCCCTTCCGTCAAAATGTCGTCGGAGATGGTGAGCGGCATCAGGATGCGGATGGTGTTGGCGTGCACGCCGCAGGAGAGCAGCACCAGCCCTTCGGCGAGGGCGGCCTGCGTCACCCGCTTCGTCGCATCGGCGTCCGGCTCGCTGCCGCCGCGCTCCTTGACGACGTCGAAGGCAATCATGGCGCCCGGGCCGCGCACGAACTCCATCGGCACGGTGTCGTTGCGCCGGGCGATGCGCGCCAGTTCGCCCTTGATGCGCTCGCCGAGCGTGTCGGCGCGGGCGATCAGCCGCTCCTCCTCGATCACCTCGAGCACGGCGAGCGCCGCCGCGCAGGCGATCGGGCTGCCCGCATAGGTGCCGCCGAGACCGCCCGGCTCCGGCCCGTCCATGATCGCCGCCCGGCCGATGACGCCCGACAGCGGGAAGCCGCCGGCCAGCGACTTGGCGATGGTGACGAGGTCCGGCTCGACGCCGGAATTCTCGATGCCGAACATCTTTCCGGTGCGCGCGAAGCCGGTCTGCACCTCGTCGGCGATCAGCACGATGCCATGCTCGTCGCAGATCTTCCGCAGCCCCTGCAGCAGCTCCGGCGGCGCCGGGTGGAAGCCGCCCTCGCCCTGCACCGGCTCGATGATGAGCGCCGCGACGTTGACCGGATCGACATCGGCGCGAAACAGGTATTCGAGCGCCTTGAGCGAATCGGCCACCGAGACGTCGTGCTGCGGCACCGGGAAGGGAACGTGCCAGATGCCGGCCGGCATCGGCCCGAACTTCTTCTTGTAGGGCGCCACCTTGCCGGTCAGCGCGCTGGTCATCAGCGTGCGGCCGTGGAAGGCGCCGGAGAAGGCGATGACATTGGTCCGCCCGGTATGGGCACGCGCGATCTTGACCGCGTTCTCCACCGCTTCCGCACCGGTGGAGAACAGGATGGTCTTGGCCTCGCCGGAGAAGGGCGCCAGCGCATTCAGCCGCTCGCAGAGCTCGATATAGGGCTCGTAGGGCACGATCTGGAAGGCGGTGTGGGTGAAGGCGTCGAGCTGCGCCTTGACGGCGGCGATCACCTTCGGATGGCGATGGCCGGTGTTGAGCACGGCGATGCCGCCGGCGAAGTCGATGAAGCGCCGCCCGTCGGCGTCCCACAGCTCGGAATTTTCCGCCCGCGCGGCGAAGACCGGATAGGCGGTGGCGACACCGCGCGGGATGGCGGCGGTGCGGCGGGACTGAAGCGATGCGTTGTTCGACATGGTTTCCTCGAAGATCGGCCGGCGGGCTGCGGTTGGTTGTCGGCACATTCGCCCTTGATCGCCGCCACTATAGCGCCGAAGCTGCGCTTTGAATGGCGCAGCGGCAAAAATCCGCTGCGGCCAGCAATGCGGTCTTCTTCTCCCACCTGTGAGGGAGAAGGAACGGAAGTCCGGTTGCGCCGGCATAAAACTAGGCTAAACCGTCGAGGAAACCGATCGGAGGACTACATGGCCGGAACATTCGTGATCGCGCAGGGCGGCGGCCCGACCGCGGTGATCAACCAAACCATGGTCGGCGCCGCGCTCGAGGTGCGCAAGCAGCATCCGGGCGCAAAGGTGCTCGGCGCGCGCCACGGCGTGCGCGGTATTCGCGACGGCGACTACGTCGACCTGTCGGCGGTCCCCGAGGCCGAGTTGCGCCGCATCGCCGGCACGCCGAGCGCCGCCCTCGGCTCCACCCGCGACAAGCCGGACGCCGCCTATTGCGAGCTGGTGCTGAAGGGCCTGCAGAAGGCCGGCGCGGATGCCTTCATCTATATCGGCGGCAACGACACCTCGGGCACACAGCAGATCCTCACAGACGCCTCCGGCGGCAGAATAGCCTTCGTGCATGCCCCCAAGACCATCGACAACGATCTCGAGGAAAACGACCACACTCCGGGCTTCATTTCGGCTGCGGAATATACGGCGGGGGCCTTCCTCACCGCCGATCTCGACTTCCGTGCGCTGCCCGGCATCTATGTGGCGATCGTCATGGGCCGCCATGCCGGCTTTCTCACCGCCGCCTCGACCGCATGGCGCATCGACGAGGAGTCCGGGCCGCACCTGGTCTACGTGCCGGAGCGCGCCTTCTCGCCGAAACGCTTCATCGACGACGTCAAGCGCACGCTCGACCGCCACAAGCGCTGTATTGTCGCCGTGTCTGAGGGCGTGACGACCGAGGACGGCCGCGCCCTGGTCGAATCGCTGGTCCCGCCGGAGCGGCTGGAGCGTGACGCGCACGGCAATCTCAAGCTTTCCGGCGGCGATCTCGGCATGGCCTTCGAGCATGCGCTGCGCGAGGGGCTGCCGGGCAAGCGGGCGCGCGTCGACGCGCTCGGCTACATGCCGCGCGGCTTCGTCGGCGCCATCAGCAAGGTCGACCAGCAGGAGGCCTTCGACGCCGGCGCCTTCGCCGTGCAGGTGGCCGCCGAAGGCGGCGGCTCGGTGGCGCTCCAGGAGGAGAACGGCAGGACGGTGCTGCGCAAGGTGCCGCTGGCTAACGTCGCCGGCAAGACGCGGCATATGCCGGACGATTTCCTCGATGCGAGCGGCACCGGCCTGTCGGCCGCAGGCCGCGCCTATTTCGGACGGCTGGTGCCGAAGAAATACGACATCGGCAAGCCGTTCGTCTGAGGGTATCGCCTCGATCGCGACGCCCGTTGCGTGCAACGATCCGCCGTCTGCCCGGTTCATGAAGGCAGACAGACGGCGGAGTGGAGAATGGCCGCGCATTCGGGTCCGAGAATCGTCATCTACGCGGCGCTCGCCGGCAATCTGATGATCGCGGCGACAAAATTCGCCGCCGCCTTCTTCACCGGCAGTTCAGCCATGCTGTCGGAAGGCGTGCATTCGCTGGTCGACACCGGCAATGGCGGCCTGCTGCTGTTCGGCATGCACCGCGCGGCGCGGCCGGCCGACAGGACGCATCCCTTCGGCCACGGCCGCGAGCTCTATTTCTGGAGCTTCATCGTGGCGCTGCTGGTATTCGCGCTCGGCGCGGGGGTGTCCCTCTACGAGGGCGTCATGCACATCCTCGAACCGGAGCCGATCCGCAACGTCGCCGTCACCTATGTCGTGCTCGGCCTGTCGATCCTGTTCGAAGGCTTCTCCTGGCTGGTCGCCCTGAAGGCGTTCCGCGTCACCAAGGGCCGGCTGGGCTATCTGGAAGCTGTCCGCCGCAGCAAGGATCCCAGCGTCTTCACCGTGCTGTTCGAGGATAGCGCCGCGCTGCTCGGCCTGATGATCGCCCTCGTCGGCATCACCGCCTCGCAGGTCTTCGACATTCCCGAACTCGACGGCGCTGCTTCGGTCGGCATCGGCCTCGTGCTGGCGCTCACCGCGATCTTCCTGGCACGCGAGAGCAAGGGCCTGCTGATGGGCGAGGCGGCCGACCCCGTCCTGCAGGAGACGATCCTGGCGACGGCGCGTGCCGACCCTGCGGTGCACGGCGCCAACGGAGTGATCACCGTCCATCTCGGTCCGGAGCAGGTCGTGGCGGGGCTCAGCCTCGAATTCGAGGACAAGGCGACCGCGCCGGAAATCGAGGCCTGCGTGCTGCGGGTGGAAAGCGCTGTGCGCGAGAAGCTGCCGCAGATAGTCGGCCTGTTCGTCAAGCCACAGACGCCCGCCACGTGGCAGGCGCGGCGCGCCGGTCTGGCCGGCTGATCAGTCGAGGAAGGGCTCGGCCGTCATCGTCTCCGGCACCCCTACGCCGAGCCGCGTGAGGATGGTCGGGGCGAGCTGGAGCTGGTCGAGCAGCGTGTCCGTGCTCCATCCCTGCCCGTCGCCGAAGTAATACAGCGCGACGTCCTGCATCTCGTCGTCGTGGCCGCCGTGATGCCCGCGCAGCGTCTGCCCATGGTCGGCGGTGACGATCACCTCATAGCCCGAGGCAAGCCAGCGCGGCAGGAAGCCGGCCAGCGACGCATCGAGCCCGTACAGCGCATTGTCCATCTCGACGCAGTCCTGGCCGTAGCGGTGGCCCATCGAATCGACCGTGCAGGTGTGCAGGATGCCGTAGTCGATGGAAAACCGCTCGGCGAGACGGGTGAGCGTGGCGAACAGGTCGACGTCGCTCGGCGTCATCTGGTTTGTGTGGCTGTAGCCGGTCATGGTGTGGAAGCGGCCGTGCCCGATCGGCCCTTCCTGGTCGTCATATTCGATGTCGCGCGCCGGATCGAACGGGAAGCGGTTGAAGAACTCCGACCAGTAGGAATGGGTCACGGCGGCCGTCCTGCCGCCCGCCCCGGGTGACTTCCGAGAAGATGTCGGGCTGCTCGACGCGCTTGCGGAACTCGTTCGAGCTTATGCCGTGCACCTGCGGCGGCACGCCGGTATGGATGGAGGCGTAGCAGCAGGCGGAGGTCGACGGCAGCACCGAACGCATGCGCCATTTGCGCGCTTCGCCCGACTGGGCCCAGCCTTCCAGATTGCCCATGAACGGCTTCCAGTTCCGCCACGGCAGCCCGTCGAGGATGATCAGGAGAAGTTTTGAGCGCAGCGGCATCATGGCGGACTCCCCCTTCTTCAAGTCGCTGACTTTAAAGGCGGAATGTTGCGCGTCAACGGCCCGCCTTCCTCGGTCGGGCGATCGCCCGCCTTTGCGACCTCAGTCGATCGGGTTTGCTGGACCGAACCGGAGGATCAGACGGAAATGTCGATGACGCCGCAGTCGCCGGCTTCCGAGCCGAAGACGAGGCGGCGCTCGGCCTTGTCCCACATCAGCGCGGTGATCGCGCCCTTGCCGGGGCGGCGCAGCAGCACCTCCTTGGCGTCGGCGAAGCGGACGGCGAGCACCATGCCGTCCTCGTAGCCGATCGCCGCGATGTCTTCGCTGGGGTGGCAGGCGACCGTGGTGACCATGGTGTTGCCGCGCGTGCCGAGCTCCAGCGGCGCCTTGCCCATCGGCCCGTCCTTGGCCTGGAACGGCCAGACGATCGCCGCCGGTGCGCCGGAACTCGCCAGCCATTTGCCCCTGGCAGCCCAGGACAGCGATTTCACCTTGGACGGATAGCCGGACATGCGCATGTGCTTGCCGTCGGCCAGCTTCCAGCCATGCAGGGCGTTCTCCTGCATGGTTGTGACGAGGAAATTGCCATCGGGCGAAAAGGTGATGCCGGTATGCGCGCCGGCCCATTCCAGCTCGGTGGGCTTGCCCTTGGTCGCCGGGAAATGCAGCGTCGCACCGTTGTAGCGGGCGACGCCGATGCGCATGCCCCTCGGCGCGAAGGCGATGCCCTCGACCGAGCGCGGGTGCGAAAACTCCTTCAGCTTGCCGTCCGGCAGCTTCACCCAGGCGCTGCGCCCGGTGGCATAGGCGAGCGCCCCCTGCGGGCCGGCGGCGACGCTGGTGATCCATTTGCGGCCGGCCTCGGCGACGACCGTGGCGGTGCCGTCGGCGCCGGTGGCAAACACCTTTCCGTCCTCGCCGCCGGTGATCAGCTTTGTGCCGGTCAGGTCGAGCACCGCGCAGAGCAGCCCGTCATTGGCCTGCACCGTCTTGTGGCCGTGGTCGAGGCGATGGACCGTGCCGTCGGCCAGCGCGAAATGCGGAATGTCGGCGAGGAAGACGGCGGCGACGCAATGGCCGTCGAGATCAAGCGGGGCGATTGTGGGCATGGCAAATCCAGCAAGCGTTGCGGGCCTACCCCTTACGGCGTTCTCCGCCGATGCTCAATCGCTTTGCCTGCGGCTGCAACGCCACGGCATTCGCCTTTGATGCATCACCTTTCGATATTCAGCTCGTAGCGCGTGTGCCGCGTCAGGGCTCCCTTGGCCGTCAGGTCCTGCAGAGGCTCCAGCGCCTGTCGCTCATAAGCGAAACAACGTCGATCGGGCCGCTGCCAATTCCAAGGCATGAGTTATAGAAATATCCTCTATAGCTCATGCTTGGCATGAGCTACGAGCTATAGCCCGCGTTCCTATGCCTCAGCCGGTCAAGCCACCTGACACGCCTCGAAGCTCTTCCTCAGCCGCTCCTCGTCGAGCTTGCGGCCGATGAAGACGAGCCGGCTCTCGTGCTTCTCGCCATCCTTCCAGGCGCGCTGGTGGTCGCCTTCCATGATCATGTGGACGCCCTGCAGCACGTAGCGGTCTGGATCGTCCTTGAAGGCGATGATGCCCTTGAGCCGAAGGATATTCGGCCCCTCGAGCTGCGTCACCTTCTCGATCCACGGGAAGAACTTCTTCGAATCCATCTCGCCGCCGCGCAGCGACACCGACTGCACCGTCACGTCGTGGATCGGCGACATCGCGCCATGCTCATGATGATGGTGGTCGTGATCGTGGTGGTGATGATCGTGGTCGCAGTCGGGCCCGCAGACATGATCGTGGTCGTGGTCATGTGCCTCGAGGAAATGCGGGTCGTTGTCGAGCGCTCGCTTCAGGTCGAAGGCGCCGCGGTCGAGCACCTCGCCGAGGTCGACGCCGGCGCGGGTCGTGCGGTGGATGCGGGCACCGGGATTGATGGCGCGGATCGCCGCCTCCACCTCGCGCAGCTCCTCGGGCGCCACCAGGTCGGTCTTGTTGAGCACGACCACGTCGGCGAAGGCGATCTGGTCCTCGGCCTCGCGCGAATCCTTCAGTCTGAGCGGCAGGTGCTTGGCGTCGACCAGCGCGACGACGGCATCGAGCCTGGTTTTCCTGCGCACGTCCTCGTCCATGAAGAAGGTCTGGGCGACAGGCACCGGGTCGGCGAGGCCGGTGGTCTCCACCACGATCGCGTCGAAGCGTCCCGGCCGGCGCATCAGGCCCTCGACCACGCGCACCAGGTCGCCGCGCACCGTGCAGCAGACGCAGCCATTGTTCATCTCGTAGATTTCCTCGTCGGATTCCACGATGAGATCGTTGTCGATGCCGATTTCGCCGAATTCGTTGACGATCACGGCATAGCGCTTGCCGTGATTCTCGGAGAGGATGCGGTTGAGCAGGGTGGTCTTGCCGGCGCCGAGATAGCCGGTCAGCACGGTCACGGGAATCTGGGTTTGCGCTTCGCTCATGGTAGGCCCCGGGGGTTCTTGTCGCCTCCATATAGGACGCTGCCGGGCGGATTGCACGCTTCAATCCGCTCGGTGCCGCCGCTTGCCTGCTGCCTTTTTCGACACGAGCGGACGCGCTGTCATGCAATTGTAAAGAAGGTCTGCCATTAGCCGAGCTGCCGAATTTCGGTTGCCGGCAAAGCTTATGCGGATCGCCGTGGCAGCTTCTCAGGATACCTGCCAAAATAGGTCACCAATTTCGTCGAGGGAGCGAAAAATGGCCAGAACCACCAGAAGCGTCACCATGGGCCGTCTGCATTCGGCGGCGCGGCTCTCGCGCACGGCGCTGGCGGCCAGATTGCTGTCGCATGGCTTCTACGCCGGCCAGGACCAGATCATGCTGGCGCTCGACCGCGAGGACGGCCAGACGCCCGGCCAGCTCGCCACGCGCATCGGGGTCAGGCCGCCGACCATCACCAAGACGATCAACCGGCTGCAAAGCCAGGGTTTCCTGGAAAAGCGGGCGTCCGACAAGGATGCGCGGCAGGCGCACATCTTCCTGACCGGCACCGGCCGCGAGGCGATCCGCGACATCGAGAAATCCGTGCGCAAGACCGAGAAGCTGGCGCTGAAGGGCCTCGACAAGAAGGACCAGAAGGCGCTGGCCAAGCTGCTGTCTCGCATCGAGGCGAATCTCTCGGACCTCGCCGTCGCCGAGATCGACGAGGACGATGTCGTCGAGGACTGAGACCGCCTGCCGTCTCCGGGCTGGGCCAGCCACGGCAAGACGCCTTGACCAGCGGCACATTCATGCTTGCACCATGGCAGGGCATGGCGCACAACCGGCTGACCTTTCCTTCCTGACCGGCATGTCTGTTGGACCGATCTCCTTCCAAGCATGAAGCGGCCACACCGGCCGCGGCTATTCTCTACGTATTCGCCGCGGGACTGCTGTTCACGGGCCTGGATACCAGCGCGAAATATCTCGTGCTGTCGGGAATGTCGGCGCCGTTCGTCGCCTGGATGCGCTTCGCCGAGCATACGGTGCTGGCGCTTCTGCTGCTGCGGTTCTGGAGCAACCCGGCGGTGTTCCGGTTCGCCAGCCTGCCGCTGCAGGTGGTGCGCGGGCTCTGCCTGGCCGGTTCGACGATCTTCAATTTCGCCGCGCTGTTGACGCTGCAACTCGCCGAGACCTCGGCGATCTACTTCTCCGCGCCGATGATCACCATCGCGCTTGCCGGGCCGCTGCTCGGCGAATGGGCAGGCTGGCGCCGCTGGCTGGCGGTGCTCGCCGGCTTCGTCGGCGTGCTGGTTATCACCCGGCCCGGCTACGGCGCCTTCGGCATCGGCCATGTGTTCGCGCTGTGCTCGACGCTCAGCTACTGCTTCTACGTGATCCTGACCCGACGCATGTCGGAAAGCGAGACGCCGGCCAGCCTCATCTTCTACTCGGCGCTGGCACCGACCGTGCTGATGGCGCCGGTCGTCCCGTTCTCCGCCTCGATGCCCCCGAGCCTCTGGCATGGCCTGATCCTGCTGTTGCTCGGCGTCTTCGGCGGCATCGGCCACTGGTTCCTGATCAAGGCCTACCGGCTCGCCACCACCAGCGCGCTGGCGCCCTATCCCTACCTGCAGATGGCCTGGATGGTGGCGTCCGGCTACCTGGTCTTCGGACAGTTACCGGATCGCTGGACACTGGCCGGCACGGCCATCATCGTGGCCGGCGGGCTCTACATCATCCATCGCGAGCATCGCCTAAGGCTGAAGAACCGCGCCGCACCCAACGAGGACTCGGCCGATCTCGCCGAGAAGCTGTGATTTAGGCTTTGCCACGCCGGCAAAGGGTGGCATAACCATTTTTAAACAGTTTAAATCGTTCTTGCAGGCATGCCGGGGAGGGCGCGCTGGCCCAGAAGATCAAGCTTTCGACAATCGCCGACGCGCTCGGCGTATCCACGGCGACCGTGTCGCTGGCGCTGCGCGACAGCCCGCTGGTCGCCGACTCGACCCGTGACCGCATCAAGGATCATGCGCGCGCGATCGGCTACATCTACAACCGTCGCGCCGCCAGCCTGAGGACGTCGCGCTCCGGCATCGTCGGTGTCGTCGTGCACGACATCATGAACCCGTTCTTCGCCGAGATCCTGCGTTCGATCGAGAGCGAGCTCGACCGCAGCCGGCAGACCTTCATCCTCTCCAACCACTACGACCAGCTCGAGAAGCAGCGGACCTTCATCGACACGCTGCTGCAGCTCGGCGCCGACGGCGTGATCATGTCGCCGGCGATCGGCACGCCGCCGGAGGACATCGTCATGGCCGAGGAGAACGGCCTGCCGGCGGTGCTGATCGCCCGCACCGTCGAGGGCGCGGCGGTACCGGTGTTCCGCGGCGACGACGCATACGGCACAGCCCTTGCAACCAACCACCTGATCTCGCTCGGCCACACCCGCATCTCGATGATCGGCGGCACAGACCAGACCTCGACCGGCCGCGACCGCTATCAGGGCTATCTCAACGCCATGGAGGCGGCGGGACTGGAGGTGCGGCCGGGCTGGCGCATTCCCGGGCCGCGCACCAAGCAGGCCGGCTTCGAGGCGGCGGGCCAGTTCCTGGCGCTGAAGGACCATCCGACCGCCGCCTGCTGCTGGAACGACCTCGTCGCCATCGGCCTGATGAACGGCATCGCCCGCGCCGGGCTGACGCCGGGCGTCGACATTTCCGTCACCGGCTATGACGACCTCGAGGAGGCGGCGATCGCCACGCCGGCGCTGACGACCGTGTGGAACGGCCAGCGAGAGGTCGGCCGGCGGGCGGCGCGGGCGCTGCTCGACAAGCTGAGCGGGACGCAGGTGCGACCCTCGCAGGAGCTGATCAAGCCGGAGCTGCATGTACGCCAGTCCACCGGCCGCCCGCGCGAGCGCTGAGCGCCCGCGCCTTCGCCTCAACCGCAAACGCTTCCGGAGATCGACATGTCCGAACCGCTATCCGAGATGACCGTGCTCGTCGTCGGGGACTTGAACAGGCGCATCCCGGTGCGGTTGGCCGAACGTTTCCGCGTCGTGCAGGTGGACCGCGGCGATCCGGCCCTGTTGAGCAAGGAGCTGCTCGTGAAGGTGCGCGGCATCGCGGCCATGGCCCCGATCAACGCGGCTCTCATAGACAGCCTGCCGAAGCTGGAGATCATCGCCAGCTTCGGCGTCGGCTATGACGGGGTAGACGCCCGCCACGCGGCGACGCGCAACATCATGGTGACCAACACCCCGGACGTGCTCACCGAGGAGGTCGCCGACACGGCGCTCGGCCTTCTGATCAACACGGTGCGCGAACTGGCGCGTGCCGAAGACTGGCTGCGCCAGGGCCGATGGGTCCGGGACGGACACTACCGGCTGACGCCGCTCACCTTGCGCGGCCGCAAGGCCGGCATCTTCGGCATGGGCCGCATCGGCCTGGCCATCGCCCGGCGGCTGGAAGCTCTCGGCCTGTCCATCGCCTATCACAACCGCAACCCTGTCGAGGGCCTCGGTTATGCCTATCACCCGACTCTGAAGGATCTTGCCGAAGCGGTGGACACGCTGATCTCGGTGGTGCCCGGCACGGTTTCCACGGCGAAGGCGGTGAACGCCGATGTGCTGAAGGCGCTCGGGCCGACCGGCGTGTTCGTCAACATCGGCCGCGGCAGCACGGTCGACGAGGCGGCGCTGGCAAAGGCGCTCGCCGACGGCACCATCGCGGCGGCCGGCCTCGACGTGTTCGCCGACGAGCCGAACGTGCCGCAGGCGCTGCTCGACCTGCCGAACGCCACGCTGCTGCCGCATGTCGGCTCGGCGTCGGTGCATACGCGCGACGCGATGGCCGACCTGGTGGTCGACAATCTCGTCTCCTGGTTCGCCGAGGGTCGCCCGCTCACGGCCGTGCCGGAGACGGCGCATGTGAAGGCAGGCTGAGCTTGTCGGTGCGTCCTTCGAGGCTCGCCCGCGAAAGTCCGGGCTACCTTGCGATCGCTCTGCGGGCTCCCGCCTCAGGAATGAGGGAGGACGTGCCGGCAAGGCATCAGCCGTAAAAGCCAGATCATCGACGGGCGAGCCTCGAAGGACGCCCGTCGATCATGCAGCCAATTCCGGGCGACCTATTCCGCCGCCGGGCGCAGCCCGAGCCGGGCCGCGGCGTGGCCGCGCACGGCATCGCCAAAAGCCTTGAAGATTTTCGCGGAAACCGAGTCGCTGTGGACCCAATATTCCGGGTGCCACTGCACGCCGACGGCGAAGGCCGGCGCGTCCTTGACGGAAACAGCCTCGACCGTTCCATCGGTCGCCACTGCCTCGACCTGCAGCCGCGTACCGAGGCGCTCGATGCCCTGTCGGTGCACGGAATTCACCATGATGTCGCCGGCGCCGAACACGCCGGCAAGGCAGCTTCCCGGCTTGATCGACACGTTCTGGCGGATGGCGAAGCGTTCGTCCTGGTTGTCGCTCACCGGGGCGCGGTGGTCGAGCGAGCCTTCGCGCTCCTGCAATTCGGTGGCGAGCGTGCCGCCCAGCGCGACGTTCAGCTCCTGGATGCCGCGGCAGATGGCGAGCAGCGGCACGCCCTGCTCGATCGCCTTGCGGATCAGCGGCAGGGTGGTGGCGTCGCGCGCCGGGTCGTATGGGCCGTTCGCCTCGCTGGCGTCGCCGCCATAAAGAGAGGGATGCACGTTCGACTTCGAGCCGGTGACCATCACGCCGTCGACCGAGGCGAGCAGGCTATCGAGATCGAGCCTGTCGCCGAAGGAGGGGACCAGGACCGGCAGCACCCCGGCGCCGACGATCGCCGCCTCGAGATATTGCTGCGGGGCGGCATGCCAGAAGTAGTTGTCGAACTGGCGGACGTCGGTGGAGACGGCAACGAGCGGCTGGCGCATTTTCGGCTTTCGTGATGACGCGATGCGGCCGTAAAATAGGCGAAGGCGGTATGCTTGCCAAGGCGCGGAACAGCCTTGGATACGGCGGCGTGCGCGACAAGACCTTGTCATGGTGACCGGATCGACCGTAACGCGCACGCCGCTTCCACCCGCATGTCCTGCTTTTTGCGATCCGTCTAAAATAGCCTTGCGAGCACCGGGATCGCTCCCGTCGCCTGAAGATATTCGGCAAGCCCGAATGCTGGCATGGCAACGAAGAAGATGAGCCCATCCCTGAACGTGCCGTAGATGCAGCCTGTCGACACGCTCAAGGCAGGCACATCGCGATAGCGCGCAGGCCACGGCCAGAAGCGGGGAACGTCGGCGGTGTAGGCCGAATAGGCGGCACCGAAAGCATCCTGCAGATACCGTTCCTCCCGCAGAATGACGATGCGGAAGATCATCGTCGAAGCTACGAAAAACAGGAAGGACAGTGTGATGCTGCCGGTTTGGGCGCCGACGCCAGCAGCAGCGATGCTCGAGAAAAAATAGAGCGGGTTGCGACTGATGGAGTAAGGCCCATGGACGACAAGCTCGGCCGCCTTTCTGTCACCTATGTAGAGGGTACACCAGAGTCGGCCGACAATCCCGATCACGATCAATGCAACGCCGACCATCTCGATATCGTCGCGACGGTCATGGCTGCCCACCGCACCGACGAACAGAAGCATGCAAAAGCTGAAAGCCAGCAACAATGCTATGACAACGCGCCGAGCGTGTTGAAACCCGGAAAGCGACATGCGCCTGCTCCTGATTGTGTTCGATACGAAGGCCACTGGACTTGCAAGGATCCCCGAACGAAGAGGGCCATTAGGCACGCCGGCCCCGGGGTCCGATCCCCGTCAGTACAGCGCCGCCGGTTTCGGGCGCTTGTCCGTCCATTGCGGCGGCGCGCCGAACTTGCCGGCCACCATTCCCGGAATGCCGGGGGATCGGCCGAAAGTCTCGCAGGCGGCGTATTTGTGCTTGCCTCCGACCATGGATTTGATCCGCTGGCCGGACGGCAGCGTAAGCTGCAGCCCCTTGGGCTCCTTGCCGGTGACCAGCATGCGCGAGAAATCGTTGCCGAAGGTCGAGGCCAGACCGTAGGCGTCGCCGACCTCGGAGACGCGGGGCTTGTTCTGGATCGAGTTCGCGCCGCGCGCCCAGATAATGGCAGCGCGCTGGACGCCGGCGCTGTCCACCGCCTCCGCTTCGACGGCCAGCCCGCCAAGACCGATCGGAAGGCGCGGCACGCTGACCGGCACCTCGGGCGGCATGAAGGCGCCGCTCGCCAGGGTCACCGCCGTCGAAACGCCGGCGAGGACCTTGTTGGTCGGCACGATGTCGGTGACGACGGCTCGAACGGTCAGATCGGCGGGCTGGCCGACGGGAACCATGTGATACCTGTCGCTTAGCGCGATGCAGATCGCACGGTCGAGCGCGTTGGCCACCAGAGCCAGATCATCCTTGCTCCTGACGCGCGGCGAGGTGCCGAACGCAAAACTTGTCGGAACGATGCTGACGGTCTTGACCGCAGCCAGACCTTGCGCGTCCACGAACCGGCGAGCCTTGGACATGGTCCCTTTGGACACGCCCAGATTGCCGTAGGACGTCAGCGTGCCGGCCTCCTTCAGGGGCACCGACGTGCACCCGGCGATGGCCAGCGTCATCGGCAACGCCAGCAAGGCGGTTCTAAGCAGCGGCATTTCGGTTCATCCAGCAAACGACGGAACACATGGAGAGCGATCCGGCTCGCGAGCATCGTTGTCGCGGATCGTGACGACGGCGACCGTGCGCGATCAGCATTGCCGCAGCATTACGGGCTCGCCCGGGGGGCCGCGATCATGAGCGGAGATGAAAGGTCGTCGGTCGACTCGGAGCCGGCTCCGGTTCAGAGCCGGATCGTGAACGTCGTTCCGGCCGGGCTGCTGTCGAGGGCGACCCGGCCGCGATGGTTCGACACGATCTGCTTCACCAGGGCGAGCCCCAGGCCGGCTCCCTTGCTGCGGGGCGTGACCCGGTAGAACGGCTCGAACACCAGATGCTGGAGGTCCGCGGCAATTCCCTTGCCCTGGTCGGCCACGGCGATCTCCCCGGCGGCCGAAACCGAGACCGAGATCACGCCGGCATTGCCGCCATGATCGATGGCGTTGCTTACCAGATTACCGAGCGCCCGCGGCAGGGCCGAGGAGCTGCCAAGGCGCAGGAGCCGACCAACCTCGCTCTCGAAGGAAATCTCGTAGCCGGCGGCGATCGCCAGCGGCGCCATGTCGGCGACGACAGTCCGCGCCATCTCGACGAGATCGACCGTCTCATGGAGGTCGGTCGCATGACCGCTGCGTTCGAAATCGAGCAGCTGCTCGGCGGTCTCGCTCAGCCGCGCAACGTCGTCGAGGAGGCGCCGGCGCGCCTCGCCTTCGGCCATGCCGTCGATCCGCGTCTGCATGATGGCGATCGGCGTCCGCAGTTCGTGCGCAGCGTCGGCCAGGAAGCGTTGCCGCGCCTGGAACTGGTGTTCGAGGCGCTCGAGCACGGCATTGAAGGCGACCACCAGCGGCACGACCTCCTTCGGCACGTTCTCGACCGGAAGGCGCGATCCGGGCCGGCGCGGATCGATCTCCGGTGCCTTGCGCACGACGTCGCTCAGCCCGGATAGGGCGCCTCGCACGATATGGGGCACGGCGATGAAGATGGCTGGAAGGGCCATGACCATCAGCGGCACGTACACCACATACATGCGGCGCAGGACCGTCAGGTACGGCCAGTCGTGGCCGGAGCTGCCGCCAATCATGAAGCGCACCTCGCCAAGCGCCGTCTCGACGTCGCCGATGGATACGACTTCGCCGCTGCCGCCGGGACCGCGGATGTCGGCGTCCCTGATCTTGTGTATCTGCCCGGTGAGCTCGGCATAGGCTGCCGGGACATCGCCGTAGGAGGCGGTCGCACCGTCGCTGGTCGCCGCGACGAACCATAGATCCGGGTTTTGTTCCCTGATCGACGCGAGCAAGGACGTATCACGGATCTCGAGCCGGCCCTCGGCATCACGCATGATGGCTTCGACGATCGCCGGTCCGGCCCTGTCTTCTATCGCCACGTTGGGGGAGTGGACCATCGTGGCGTAGTAGCAAACCCCGAGGACGACGGCTGCGACCACGGCCGCGAAAACGAGACTGAGCTGCCAGCTCAGTTTCCACCGGAGCGACGTGTTGCTGGCGCCCATCATTCTTCCTTCAGGAGATAGCCGACGCCCCTGATGCTATGGATCGCCACGCCGGCCCCGGCATCCAGCAACCGCCTGCGCAGCCGCGAGATATGCGCGTCGAGCGCATTGGACTGGATCTCTTCCTCGTAATTGTAGACCGCAGCCTCCAGCACCGACCGTTGCACGGTCCTGCCGTGCCGCTTGGCAAGCGCCAAGAGGACCAGCAGCTCCCGCCGCGGCAGGTCGAAAGGCACCGCGCCGACGCTCACGCTCAGATGCAGCGAATCGATCTCGATCCTGCCGACCGTGATCCGCGGCTCGGCGAGGCTCGCCCGCCGCCGCAGCACGGCGCGCAGGCGTGCCATCAGCTCCTCGACCAGGAACGGCTTGCCGAGATAGTCGTCGGCACCGGTGTCGAGGCCGTCGACGCGTTCCATCGGCTCGTTGTGAGCGGTCAGGACGACGACCGGCGTGTCGAAGCCGGCTCGTCGCAGTTGCGGAATGAAGGCCAGCCCCTCGCCGTCGGGCAGGCGCCGGTCAAGCAGGATCGCGTCGTAGACGTTCTGCCGCGTCAGCTCGACGGCATCGCCGAGCAGCGTGGTGTGATCGATGACGATGCCTTGCCTGCCCAGCGCCGCCGAAAGCGCCTCGGCCATCTGCTTCTCGTCCTCAACCAGCAATATGCGCATGCGCCCGGGGCCTGTTTCGCATTCTCCTGTCGGTCACAAACATTGCGGCAGCATTGCGGATAGCGCGGCAGAACCCGCGCGCGCCTCTCCGACCGTCGCACGGCCGCTAAGACTATAGTCGCATGCGTCGACGGCTCCTTTGTTTTTGTCGCTGCGCCGGCTGGTTCGATCTTGCCGCGCGCTGGACTCGAACAAGCTGCCGTGTATTGTGCCGGCGTCTTCCCTTGAGGAAAATCAACAGCTTCCCCAAGGGCATGCCGCAATCGGTCCAGACGGGAGGATTTTCATGGATCGCCGTTCATTCATCAGGAAAGCCGGAGTCGCCGGTGTCGGGGCAGCCGCCGCGACGGCACTCGCAGCACCGGCAATCGCACAGTCCAATCCGAAAATAACCTGGCGGCTCGCGTCGTCCTTCCCCAAGTCGCTCGACACCATCTATGGCGGCGCCGAAGTCTTTTCGAAGATGCTGTCGGAGGCCACCGACGGCAACTTCACCGTGCAGGTCTTCGCCGCCGGCGAGATCGTGCCCGGCCTGCAGGCCGCTGATGCGACCGCCGCGGGAACCGTCGAGGCCAGCCACACCGTCGCCTACTACTACTGGGGCAAGGACCCGACCTGGGCGCTGGGCGCCGCCGTTCCCTTCGCGCTCAACGCGCGCGGCATGAACGCCTGGCAGTATCACGGCGGCGGCATCGATCTGTTCAACGAATTCCTTAGTACCCAGGGGTTGTTCGGCCTGCCCGGCGGCAACACCGGGGTGCAGATGGGCGGCTGGTTCCGCAAGGAGATCAACACGGTCGCCGATCTCAAGGGCCTGAAGATGCGCATCGGCGGCTTCGCCGGCAAGGTGGTCGAGAAGCTCGGCGTGGTGCCGCAGCAGATCGCCGGCGGCGACATCTACCCGGCGCTGGAGAAGGGCACCATCGACGCCGCCGAATGGGTCGGTCCCTACGACGACGAGAAGCTCGGCTTCCAGAAGGTTGCGCCGTTCTACTACTATCCCGGCTGGTGGGAAGGCGGCCCGACCGTGCACCTGATCTTTAACAAGGCAAAATACGAGGAGCTGCCGGCCGCCTATAAGTCGCTGGTCCGCACGGCGGCGCAGGCGACCGACGCCAACATGCTGCAGAAATACGACTACCTGAACCCGACGGCGGTCAAGCAGCTGGTCGCCAACGGCGCGCAGTTGCGGCCGTTCAGCCCCGAGATCCTGGCCGCCTGCTTCGACGCCGCCAACGAGGTCTATGCCGAGATGGAAGCCTCCAACCCGACCTTCAAGAAGATCTGGGAATCCATCAAGGGCTTCCGCAAGGAACATTTCCTCTGGGCGCAGGTGGCGGAATACAACTACGACACCTTTATGATGATCCAGCAGCGCAATTCGAAGTTGTAGCGCTGCCAAAATCTTCCGCGTGAAGAAGAGGCCCCGGAGACACCATCTTCGGGGCCTTCGATTTTTCGGCTTCATCTGCCGCGGGACCTCTTCATCTGGACTTGGGCCAGCGGTCATGCATCATGGGTCCAGCGCCGTCTGAGCGACATGAGAATCAAGCCATCCGGCGCTTCGTTGATCCAGATCAGGGAGGAAGCCGATGGATCGTCGTTCTTTCATTGCCAAGGCCGGCCTGTCCGGCGCCGGTGCCGCCGCGGCGGCCGTGACGCTGGCCGCACCGGCCGTCGCGCAGTCCATGCCGAAGCTTTCGTGGCGGTGCACGTCCTCGTTCCCGAAGGCACTCGACACGATCTTCGGCGCGGCGCAGACCATGGCCGACTACGTGCGGGAATCGACGGATGGCAATTTCGACATCCAGGTCTTCGCGGCGGGCGAGCTGGTGCCCGGCCTCCAGGCGGCCGACGCCGCGGCGGCGGGCACGGTCGAGTGCTGCCACACCGCTTCCTATTACTACTGGGGCAAGGACCCGACCTATGCGCTGGCCACGGCAGTGCCGTTCATGTTCAACGACCGGCAGATGAACGCCTGGCTCTACTATGGCGGCGGCAGCGATCTCCTCAACGAGTTCTACGCGACACAGGGCCTCTACGGACTGGCCAGCGGCAACACCGGGGCGCAGATGGGCGGCTGGTATCGCAAGGAGATCAAGACGGTCGCCGATCTCAAGGGTTTGAAGATGCGGATCGGCGGCTTCGGCGGCAAGGTGCTGGAACGGCTCGGCCTAGTGCCGCAGCAGATCGCCGGCGGCGACATCTATCCGGCTCTGGAGAAGGGCACGATCGACGCGGCCGAATGGGTCGGACCCTATGACGACGAAAAGCTCGGCTTCCAGAAGGTCGCGCCGTTCTACTACTATCCCGGCTGGTGGGAGGGCGGTCCGACGCTGCACACGCTGGTCAATCTCGCCAAATGGAACGAGCTGCCGAAGTTCTACCAGGCGGCGCTGAAATCGGCCTGCCAGGCGGCGAATTGCGACATGATGGCGAGCTACGACCAGAAGAATCCGGCGGCGCTCAAGCGCTTGGTCGCTAACGGTGCGCAACTGCGCCCGTTCAGCCCGGAGGTGCTGTCCGCCTGCTTCGAGGCGGCGAACGCCACCTATACCGAACTCTCGGCCGCCAACGCCGCCTTCAAGAAGATATACGACAGCCAGACAGCGTTCCGCCGCGACGCCTATGTATGGGCGCAGGTGTCGGAATACACCTTCGACACCTTCATGATGCTGCAGCAGCGGGCCGGCAAGCTGTAGCGATCGCTGCGAATGGGGAGGGTGTGCACACGCCTTCCCCGTCGTCCCGGACGCATCATCGACCGCCGGTTCCGGCAAGCACCCTGCTTCAGCGAGTGCCCGATGGCACCACCAGCACCTTGACTTCGCCCGGCCCCGGCGGGTTGGCGATGACCTGCGGGGCCTCGTCGAGGCTCACCTGCCTCGAAACAAGCTTCTCGACCTTGATCGTGCCGGAGGCGATCAACTCGGCGGCGCGCCGGTGCACGAACGGATTGATGAAGGAGCCGAGCACCCGCAGTTCGCGGAACAGCAGATCGAACGGCTCGATCTCGACCTTTTCGCCCTGCGGCATGACGCCGAGGATCACCACCGTGCCGCCGGCGCGGACAAGCCGCGGCGCCTGTTCGACCGTGTCGCGCACGCCGGCGCATTCGATCACCACGTCGACCCCGCCCGGCACCAGACCGTCCGGGCCTGCCACTTGCCCGATCACGTCGGAGGCGGACGGGTCGACCGTCGCCGTGGCGCCGAGCTCCTCGGCAAGCGCGCGCTTGGACGCCTGGCGGGTCGACAGGATCACCGTCGAGGCGCCAGCCAGGCGTGCGAGCTGGACGACGAGCAGGCCGATGACGCCGCCGCCGAGCACGACGACGGAGGAACCCGCCTTGATGGCCGCGATGTCGATGCCGTGCAGGCAGCAGGCCAGCGGCTCGCAGAAGGCGCCGTGCGTCGGCGCGAGGCTGGCGGGCAACGCGAACGCCTGCTTCTGCGGCACGATCACGTAATCTGCGAGGCCGCCGTCGCGGTGGATGCCGATCGCCTGCAGGCTTCGGCAGAGATTGACGCGTCCGTTCTGGCAGTGCGGGCACCTACCGCAGGCGATGTTGGGGTCGCCGGTGATGCGGTCGCCGACGGCGAAGCCGCTCACCCCGCTGCCCACCGCCTCGACGATGCCGGAGAATTCGTGGCCCAGGGTCACCGGCGGCTTCGATGGGAACTCGCCATGGAAGAGGTGGCGGTCCGTGCCGCATATGCCGCAGGCTTCGACCCGCACCAGCAGGTCGTCCAGGCCGGGAACCGGCTTGGCAATGTCGCGCGTGGCGAGCACGCCGATGGCCTCCAGCCTGACCGCCTTCATCGCCCCAGCCTCATATCGGCGTTCCTTTGCCGTTCGGTCGCTTACCCGCCTCGCTTCGCCTGGTACCTCCCGGAGGGAGACCCGAGGGCCCGAAGCGAGCGGGAGGGTCGATCATAGCGGCCATCAGGCATCAGTTGAAGCTTGGCGGCTTCGACAGGTCGGTGGCTGGCGCCGGCGGCTGGGCGGCCGGCTCGCTGCCGAAGCTCGGCGGCTGCGACAGGTCCGTCGGCGGCGGCGCGGGCTGGGCCGGCGCGGCCGGATTCGTTCCCAGGGACGGCGAGCCATCCAGGCCCGGCTGGCCGAGTCCCGGCAATCCGGGCTGGCCGCCGCCCATCGGCGGCAGCACGATCTCGACATCGGCCGGATCGACCACCGTGCCCTTGTAGTGCATGACCATCTGCGGGAATGCGATCACCAGCGCCACCATGATGATCTGGATGCAGACGAAGGGTACCGCGCCCCAATAGATCTGGCCGGTGGTCACCGGCTGGATGCTTTTCCCCGTGATACGGTCGAGATAAGGCACACGCGCCGCCACCGAGCGCAGGTAGAACAGCGCGAAGCCGAAGGGCGGATGCATGAAGCTCGTCTGCATGTTGACGCCGAGCAGCACGCCGAACCAGATCAGGTCGATGCCGAGCGCGTTGGCTGCGGGCACCAGCAGCGGCACAATGATGAAGGCGAGCTCGAAGAAGTCGAGGAAGAACGCCAGCAGGAAGACCAGCACGTTGACGGCGATCAGGAAGCCGATTTCACCGCCCGGCAGCGACACCAGCAGGTGTTCGACCCAGAGATGGCCGTTGACGCCGTAGAAGGTGAGCGAGAAGACCCGCGCACCGATCAGGATGAACAGCACGAAGCTGGAAAGCCGCGTCGTCGAGGCGAGCGCCTGCCGGATCACGTCGAGCGACAGCCGGCCTTTCACGGCGGCCATGACCAGCGCGCCGACCGCGCCCATCGCGCCGCCCTCGGTCGGGGTAGCGATGCCGAGGAAGATGGTGCCGAGCACCAGGAAGATCAGCGCCAGCGGCGGGATCAGCACGATGATGACCTGCTGCGCCAGCTTCGACATCATGTTGATGTTGAAGCTCCTGTCGGCGATCGCCACGACGTAGATGACGATGATGCCGACGGTGGCGCCGAGAATGTCGGCATTGCTGCCCTGGGTCGGCGTGAGATAGACGTGCGCGGCATAGGCGATCGCGGCCGCCACGGCCAGCGCCACTGCCAGCGAGGTGACGCCGTGGCCGAGCGTGCGCGCCTCGAGCGGCAGGGCCGGCATCGCCTTCGGCCGCAGCAGCGACATGATGAAGATGTAGCCCATGTAGAGGCCGGTCAGCACCAGGCCGGGGATGATCGCGCCGGCATACATGTCGCCGACCGAGCGGCCGAGCTGGTCGGCGAGCACGATCAGCACCAGCGACGGCGGGATGATCTGCGCCAGCGTGCCGGAGGCCGCGATCACGCCGGAGGCGACCCGGCGGTCGTAGCCGTAGCGCAGCATGATCGGCAGCGAGATCAGCCCCATGGCGATGACCGAGGCGGCGACCACGCCGGTGGTGGCGGCAAGCAGCGCGCCGACGAAGATGACCGCATAGGCAAGGCCGCCGCGGATCGGCCCGAACAGCTGGCCGATGGTGTCGAGCAGGTCCTCGGCCATGCCCGATCGTTCGAGCACGATGCCCATGAAGGTGAAGAACGGGATGGCCAGGAGCGTCTCGTTCGACATCACCCCCCAGAAGCGCTCGGGCAGCGCATAAAGAAGAGGCCAGGAGAGATTGATGGTGTTGTTCGAGTATGGCGCCAGCTCGACACCGATGAAGAAGAACAGCAGGCCGTTGGCAGCCAGCGAAAAAGCGACGGGATAGCCGAGCAGGAGGAAGACGATCAGCGAGAAGAACATGATCGGCGCCATGTTCTGGGCGATGAACTCGATCACGAGCGCACCTCCTCGGCCAGCGCCTTGGCCTCGAGCTCGGCCTGCTCATGCACGGAGATGAAAGGAGTGGGATCATCCATGTCGCCGCGCATCACCGCGATCTTTTTGATGATCTCCGACACGCCCTGAAGGCCGAGCAGGAAGAAACCGATCAGCAGCATCGCCTTGGCCGGCCAGATGATCAGGCCGCCGGCATTGGTCGAGACCTCGCCGCTGCGGAAGGACAGCGAAACGTAAGGAATGAAGTAGACGATCATCAGGATGACGAACGGCATCAGGAAAAAGACGTGGCCGAACAGGTCGATCCAGTGCTGCACGCGGCGCGAGAACATGCCGTAGACGATGTCGATGCGGATGTGCTCGTTCTGTTTCAGCGTATAGGCGGCGGCGAGCAGGAAGGCTGCGCCGAACAGGTACCACTGCAATTCGAGCCAGGCGTTGGACGAGATGTTGAACGCCTTGCGGATCACCGCGTTGCCGGCGCTGATCAGGATCGACACCAGGATCAGCCAGGCGACCCATTTCCCGATGAATTCGTTGAGGCGATCAACGCCTCTCGCAAGAGCGAGCAGCCCTCCCATCACGTTCCTCCCGATCAGCGACCCGCCGTGTTCACCCGGTTTCTTTCGGCGAACCGATGCAGCATCGGTAGGACACGAGCGCGGCGTGCGTCAACTCGGCTGGTGCAGACCGGGTCGGAGATTGTACCAGGTGACGTTGCGGAACCGCGCCGTCGTGTGCCGGCATTCGACGAATGTCTAATGCCGGGCAAAACCCTGTCCGGGTGCCGCCGGTCGAATCAGACGCGCGCGTCGCGGGGGCGCTCCGGCCGCAGCACCAGAAGCGTGCAGAGCAGGGCCAGCATCCAGCCGTCCCGCCACTCGATCGGAAAATAGCCCGACCACACCGACTCGGCGATGCCGAAGCAGGCGGCGCCGGCTGCGGCGCGCAGCGGCGAGAGGAAGCCGCCGATCGCCGTGACGAACAGCACCTTGAGGCCGAAGACGAGACCGGCACCGAAGCCGATATTGCCGTAGTAGAGCACGGCGAGGATGCCGGCGAGGCTGGCCGCGAGCCCGCCGATGAGGACCGTGCGGATGAAGACCTGCCCCGTGTCGACGGCGCAGAGCGCCGCGGCGGCCGGATCGTCGGCGACGGCACGCCACTCCCGGCCGTACCGGCTGACGGCCAGCCAGCGCGAAGCCAGGACGAGAGTGACCGCCGCGACCGCGCAGTTGACGATCTGCATGGTTGTCAGGGTGACGCGGAAATCGCCGGCGGCGGCGAAGACGACGGCTCCGGTCAACAGAGGCGGCAGCCAGAAGTCCCGCGTCTCCGCGGCGATCCGCCCGGCCTCCATGAGCGCCAGAGCGGCACCGAGCGTGGCGACGACGATGGCGTTCGGCGCCAGGCGTGCCAGCGGCAGCAGCACATGGCGGCCGAGCAGGGCTGAGACGAAGGCGCCGTAGACCAGCGCCACCGCTACGCCCAAGGCGAGCGTCGCCGGCAGCGCCAGCCACAGCACCTGCCAGCCGAACACCGCCGCCAGGATCGTCACCTGGCCGGCAAAGCCGAAGATGGCGCCATGGGCGAGATTGGTGCGGTGCAGGACGCCGTTGATCAGCGCATAGCCGAAGGCGAGCAGGGCGTAGATGGCGCCGATATGCAGGCCGTTGAGCAATTGTTGCAGGAAGTAGAGCATGGAGCCGTCCCGGCGTGACCTGCCATTGCGGAAACCTGCGGCCACCGATCTAACTTGTCAAACGGCTTTTACCAGTTAGAGTACGAGGAATGACCGTTTCCTGGACACCGCATCGTTTTTCCGGCGGCGTGCTGGCCCTCGATGCGGCCAACACGGTGGTGCTGCGCGGCGATCCCGTCCGCTCGTTCGACCGCTTCGCCGATGTCGCGGAGATCGCACGCTTCGCCGAGGCCGCTTCGCTCCACCGGTCGGAAGAGTTCAACGGCCGTCGGCTGATCGTGGAAGACGCAAGGAACATCGCGCCGAAAGTGCTGTCGATCCGCGAGGCGACGGACCGGCTGTTCCGGAGCGCGGCGCAAGAAGGATCGATTGCTGCGGCCGAGCTTGCGGCTCTGCTGCTCGCCTGCGCCGCCGGCCTCGGCAGCCTAGGGGAACGGTTCGACGTGACGGACCGCCCCTTTCGCGCTGTGCAGACGCCGCTCGCCTTCGAGGCTGCGCTGGCGGTGTCGGCGCTGTCGCTGCTGCAGCCTGCGCGGCTGTCGCGCATCCGCATCTGTGCCAACTGCCGCTGGCTGTTCGTCGACGGGAGCCGCAACCGCAGCCGCTTGTGGTGCGACATGGCGGTGTGCGGCAACCGCCGCAAGGCGCAGCGCCACTATCGCCGTCGCAGGGTCGAGGACAACGGTCATGCCTGATCCGGGCAGCCTTCTGCGGATCGCCGTGCTGGTGGCGGCTAGCCTCGCTGCGGCAGCCTGCCGCGATTCCGGCAGCGATGGCGACCGCTTCGCGCTCGACGGCAAGCTCGTCGTCTTCAACTACCGTGTCGCCACGGCCACCTTCCTCGTCAACCTGAAGCCCGTCGGGCCGGTCGAGGATGGTCAGGTGGCGATCGCCTCCTTCGAGGATCCGGCCGGCGCCGCGCCGATCGAGGTGCGCCAGAAGATCTGGCCGGCAATGGTGAAGACGACCGTCACCACGCCGCCCCTGCGCTGCATCGTCAAGGGCAGGCCGTACGGGATCACGATCCGCATCGAGGATGCGCAAGGCCGGCAGGTGCAGGCGATCCAGACGTCGATCACCTCGTCGCAGGACCAGACGGAGCTGCCGGACCGGCCGCTGGTGGTCGGGCCGCTCTACACGCCCAATCCCGAACTCGCCGGCCATGCCGACGGCAAGCTGCCCGATGTCGAGAAGCCCTCATGCCCCGGAAATGCCGGCGGCAAGGCGGATTGACCATGGCGCCGAGACGGTCCGCTGGACAGCCGGTCCCGTCCGGCCACATAGTCCGCGGCATGCATCGTCAGGACATCTGGGACGAAGAGGCGGCCGACAACTACGACACGCCGGGCACCGGCATGTTCGCGCCCGCCGTGCTGGAGCCGGCCGTGGATCGCCTGGCGCGGCTCGCCGGCGGTGGTCGGGCGCTCGAATTCGCGATCGGCACTGGCCGCGTGGCCGTGCCTCTGAGCGAACGGGGAATTGCGGTTGCCGGCATCGAGCTGTCGGGACCGATGATTGCCCGGCTGCGGGCGAAGGCCGACGAGGCGACCATCCCCGTCGTCCAGGGCGACATGGCCACCGCTATCGTCCCGGGAAGCTTCAGCCTCGTCTACCTCGTCTTCAACACCCTATCGAACCTGCTGACGCAGGCCGAGCAGGTCGCCTGCTTCCGCAACGCGGCCCGCCATCTCGCGCCCGGCGGCCGCTTCGTGATCGAACTATGGGTACCTGAACTGCGAAAGCTGCCGCCGGGCCAGCAGGCGGTCGTCTGGCAGGCGGAAGACGGCTACATCGGCCTGGACACCTACGACCTTCTTCGCCAGCAGGTGGTGTCGCACCATTTCCGGTTCGACGCGGGCAAGCAGGCCCGGTTGTTCCGCTCGCCTCACCGCTACATCTGGCCGGCGGAGCTCGACCTCATGGCGCAGTTGGCCGGGTTTGAGCTGGAAAGCAGGGACGCGGACTGGGCCAGATCCGAGTTCACCGCCGAATCGCGCTCCCACATATCCGTCTATCGTCTTCCCGAGACACCGGCGGGGTCTGCGACGGGCTAGTCATCCCTATGTTACCGGCCGTACATGCAAATTTGTTTGACGCGGCGTTCAAGGAGCGAAAGAGTCCGCCGCGACGAACCCAAGGGGCCGGCCTGTTCGAGGCCAGGACCCGAACAGGCATTTGCGCATGACCCTCCACGACGTCGCGCTCGACGACAAGTTCGATCTGTCGAAGGAGCGCGTCTTCCTCTCCGGCGCCCAGGCGATCGTGCGCATGCTCCTGATGCAGCGCGAGCGCGACCGGCGGGCCGGACTGGACACCGCCGGCTTCGTTTCCGGCTATCGCGGCTCGCCGCTCGGCGGGCTCGACATGCAGCTCTGGAGGGCGCGCGAGCAGCTCGGCCGCTCCGGCGTCGTGTTCGAGCCCGGCCTCAACGAGGAGCTCGCCGCTACCGCTGTCTGGGGCTCGCAGCAGGCCGAGCTCACCGGCGAAGGCCGGCACGACGGCGTCTTCGGGCTCTGGTACGGCAAGGGACCGGGCGTCGACCGCTCCGGCGACGTGTTCCGCCACGCCAATCTCGCCGGCAGCTCGCGGCACGGCGGCGTGCTGGCGCTGATGGGCGACGACCACATGGCCGAATCCTCGACCAACGCGCACGCCACCGAATTCCTGTTCGTCGACATGATGATGCCGATCCTAAACCCGGCCGGCGTGCAGGAGCTGATCGACTACGGCCTCTACGGCTATGCGCTGTCGCGCTTCGCCGGCACCTGGACGGCGATCAAATGCGTGAAGGACAACATCGAATCGACGGCCTCCGTCGATTCGGCGCTGGAGCGGCTGCAAATCGCGCTGCCGCCGTTCGACATGCCCCTCGGCGGCCTCAACATCCGCAACGAGCTCGACCAGCTCGGCCAGGAGGTGCGGCTGCATGAATACAAGCGCGCCGCCGCCGCCGCCTTCATCCGCGCCAACGGCATCAACCGCATCGTCTATTCCGGCGGGCGCAGCGCAAAACTCGGCATCATCACGGTCGGCAAGAGCTATCTCGACGTACGCCAGGCGCTGGACGATCTCGGCATCGGCGAAGCCGAGGCCGACCGGCTCGGCATCCGCCTGTTCAAGGTCGGCGCCCCATGGCCGCTCGACCTGCAGCACGTCGCAGAGTTCGTCGATGGGTTGGAAACCGTCGTGGTGGTCGAGGAGAAGCGGGCGCTGATCGAGGTGCAGCTCAAGGAAGCACTCTACGGCACCGCCCACCAGCCCGATATCGTCGGCAAGCGCGACGAGCGCGGCGACGGCCTGTTTCCGGCCACGGGCGCGCTCGACCCCAACGACATCGCCATCGCCATCGGCGAGCGCATCCTGCGCGGCATCGGCCCGTCGGAGGAGATTTCCGCGCGGGTCACGCGGCTCAGGCAGTTCCAGGCCATGCTTGCGCAGACGCAGGACATCGGCCAGCGCACGCCCTATTTCTGCTCCGGCTGCCCGCACAACAGCTCGACCAAGGTGCCGGAAGGTTCGATCGCCTCGGCCGGCATCGGCTGCCATTTCATGGCGCTGTGGATGGACCGCTCGACCTTCGGCTTCACCGCGATGGGCGGCGAGGGCGCGCAGTGGGTCGGCCAGGCGCCGTTCACCACCAGAGATCACATCTTCCAGAATCTCGGCGACGGCACCTACAACCATTCCGGTAGCCTGGCGCTGCGCTTCGCCAAGGCCGCCGGCGCCAACATCACCTACAAGATTCTCTACAACGACGCCGTCGCCATGACCGGCGGCCAGCCGCACGAGGGCGGGATCACCGTCCATGCCATCGCCGACCAGGTGCGGGCGGAAGGCATCGAGCGGATCGCCGTCGTCAGCGACGAGCCGGACAAATACACCGCTCGTTTCCCTTCCGGCACCACGGTGCACCACCGCGACGACCTAGACCTCGTGCAACGCGAGCTGCGCGAGGTCAAAGGCGTATCGGTGCTGATCTACGACCAGACCTGCGCGGCCGAGAAGCGGCGGCGGCGCAAGCGCGGCACCTTTCCCGATCCCGATCGGCGGGTGATCATCAACGAGCTGGTCTGCGAAGGCTGCGGCGACTGCGGAGTCAAGTCGAACTGCGTCTCGGTGCAACCGCTGGAGACCGAGTTCGGTCGCAAGCGGCGCATCGACCAGTCGAGCTGCAACAAGGATTTTTCCTGCGTCAACGGTTTTTGCCCCTCCTTCGTGACCGTGCATGGGGCGAAGATCAGAAAGGCGCCGGGACTGGCGGGGGCTGCCGATCCGCTGGACGGCGTGCCGGCGCCGAAATCCTTTCCGCTCGGCGGTGCCGGCTGGTCGGCGGTGGTCGACGGCGTCGGCGGCACGGGCGTCGTGACCATCGGCGCCATCCTCGGCATGGCCGCGCATCTGGAAGGCAAGGGCTGCGGCATGATCGACATGGCCGGCCTCGCCCAGAAGGGTGGAGCCGTCTACACCCATGTGCGCATCGCCGCGACGCCGGACGACATCCATGCGATCCGCGTCTCGGCGGGCAAGGCAGACCTGGTGCTCGGCTGCGACCTCGTCGTCTCGGGCTCGCGCAAGGTGCTCGCCGCGGTGCGCGAGGGCCACACCGTCTTCGTCGCCAACACGGCCGAGGTGATGCCCGGCGACTTTGCCCGCAGCGCCGATTTCTCGCTGCCGACAGAGCGGCTGAAGCGGGCGATCCGCAAGGCGGCGGGCGAGGACAGGACGCATTTCTTCGACGTTTCCCGGGCAGCCGCCGTGCTGTTCGGCAATTCGATCGCGGCCAACATGCTCCTGCTCGGCGTGAGCTTCCAGCTTGGCGCGCTGCCCTTGTCGGCGGAAGCGATCGAGCGGGCGATCGGGCTCAACGGCGAGGCCGTCGCCATGAATGTCGCGGCCTTCCGCTGGGGCCGCCGCGCCGCCCATGACCCGCAATTCCTCCGCCGGCTGATCGGCGAGGCGGACGCGTCGAGCCCGGCTCCCCTCGCCCAGTCGCTGGACGAGGTCATCGCACGGCGTGCCGACTTCCTGGCCGCCTACCAGGACGCCGCCTATGCGCGGCGCTATCGCAACCGGGTCGCCGCCGTGCACGCGGCAGAAAGCCGCGCGGTTCCGGCCTCCACGCGCCTGACCGAAGCGGTCGCCCGCAACCTGTTCAAGCTGATGGCGGTCAAGGACGAATACGAGGTGGCCCGCCTCTATACGGACGGCTCGTTCCGGCAGCAGCTTTCGCGCGAGTTCCAGAGCTACGAGCGACTGGAGTTCCACCTTGCCCCGCCCATCCTCGGCCACCGCGATGCCGAGGGCAGACCACGCAAGTCGCGCTTCCCCGGCTGGATGATGAGCGGCTTCAAAGTGCTTTCGGCGATGCGGCGCCTGCGCGGCACCATGCTGGACCCGTTCTCCCGCACCGCCGAGCGGCGCATGGAGCGGAGTCTGCTCCGCCGCTACGAAGCCGACCTCGACCACATCATGGGCCTGCTCGAGCCGCATCGCATGGAAGCGGCGACGGCGCTTGCTTCGCTACCACAGCTCATCCGGGGCTATGGGCATGTCAAGCAGGCGAGCGTCGCCAGGGCCGATGCCGAGCGCGAGCGCCTGCTTGCCCGCCTTTCCGCTGCGGAGCCGGAGCCGGTGGCGCGCGCCGCTGAGTAGAAAAAGACGCTCTTCCTCCGCCTTTCGAAGGGGAGCCGTCATGACGATGGCCAGCCTTCATTTTCCGTCTCTCGGGCCGCGCCTAAGGCTTTCTTAAGCCCGATGTGGGACACCATGGTCTGCCCCAAGGCCGGAATCGCGGCGTGCCAACAAGACGAAAGAGCGACATATCGGTCGACGTCTACATTCCGTTCGTGGAAACGCTTTTCCGCGACGGGCTGACGCTTAGCATCGGTTTCGCCGCGCAGATCCTGCTGGTCGGGCTCTGCTACTGGAAGACCGGCGATCCGATCTACCTCTATGTCGCCGTCGGGCTGGCGGTGGTCGCCGTGCTGCGGTTGACCAACGTGCGCAAATACCGCAACGCGCCCCGGCCGCGGGATTGGCACGAAGCGCGTCAGCGCGAGAACGACTACATCGTCTACGGCTCCCTGCACGGGCTCATGCTCGGCATGTTCTGCTTCGTCGGCATCTACCTGGCGCACGACAATTTCGCCGAGATCGCGGCCGTCTCGGTCACGCTCGCCTCCGCCACCTCGATCTCGGGCCGCAACTACGGCTCGCCGCGCATGGTGATGATCTTCATCATGACCATGACCTGGCCGATCTCGCTGGGCTTCATCCTGCGCGGCGACATCTATCATGTCATCCTCGGCACGCTGTCCGTGCCGTTCTTCTTCGCCATCCGGCGGTTCGCCGACCTGGTTCGCGACGTGCTGTTCACCGCGATTTCGGAGGAGCGCAAGGCCAACCGGCTCGCCGAGCGCTTCAATCGCGCGCTCAACACGATGTCGCACGGCCTGGTCATGCTGGGGCCCGACGGCAAGGTGGTGGTCGCCAATGCCGAGGCCGCGCATCTGATGTCGCTCAAGTCGCCTGACGCGCTGCTCGGCCGGCCGATCCATTCGCTGCTGATGCGCGGCGTCGCCGGCGGCATGCTCGACGCGAAGGACTGCCGCTTCATCGAGGCGCAATTGACGCGCGCCTTGCGCGAGGGGCGCAGCCGCAAGGTGCTGGTCTCCTTCACCAACGGGCAGCATTACGAATTCTCGGCGCGCGAAGGCAGCCAGGAACTCGGCGTCATCACCTTCGAGGACGTGACGGCGCGGGTCGAGGCGGAAGAGAAGATCCGCTCGATGGCGCGCTACGACAGCCTGACCGGCCTGCCGAACCGCGCCTATTTCCACGAGGTGGTGCAAGCGGCACTGGCCGGCGGCGACCGCGACCGGCTGTGCGCGATCGCCGTGCTCGACCTCGACGACTTCAAGAGCATCAACGACACGCTCGGTCATCCGATCGGTGACGGACTGATCTATGCCGTCGCTGAAAAGCTCGCCGCCTTCGCCACCGACACCGTGCGGGTCAGCCGCTTCGGCGGCGACGAGTTCATGATCTTCTTCGACCGGGTCGAGGACGACAGTCATCTGGCGGCCATGATCGACCGCATCTTCGCCGGCCTGCAGGGCGACGTCGATGTCGCCGGCCATGCCCTGCACGTGCAGATGAGCGGCGGCGCCGTGCTGGCGCGGGTCAAGGACACCGATGTCGACGCCATGACGGTCAAGGCGGATCTTGCGCTCTACAAGGCCAAGGAATTCGGCAAGAACAACTGGCGGCTGTTCGAAGCGGCGATGGATGCGGCGTTCCGCAACCGGCAGCTGATGAAGGCCGACCTGCGCACGGCGATCGAGACGCGCTCGCTGCGGGTGGTCTATCAGCCGATCGTAGCGCTGGACACGATGCGCATCACCAGCTGCGAGGCGCTGTGCCGCTGGGACCATCCGGATCTCGGCCCGATCTCGCCGGGGATATTCATCCCGCTCGCCGAGGAAATGGGCATCGTCTCGGAGATCAGCGCCTTCATGCTCGACGCGGCCTGCCGCGAATGCGCGAAATGGCCTGATCAGATCGGCGTATCGGTCAACCTTTCGGCCCGCGACTTCCGCAACCGCAACATCGTCGAGCGGGTGCGCGACGCCCTGGCGTCCGCGAAGCTTTCGGCGCACCGCCTCGAGATCGAGGTCACGGAAACCGCGCTGCTCGACGACAAGTCGCTGACGCGCAAGTTCATCGAGGAGATGCGGCAGACCGGTGTGCGCATCGCCCTCGACGATTTCGGCACGGGCTACTCCAGCCTGAGCTATCTGCACACGCTGCCGCTCGACAAGATCAAGATCGACCGCAGCTTCCTGCTCGACGTGACGCGCAGCCGGCGCTCGCTGGAGCTTCTGAAGGGCATCGTCAACCTGTCGCGCCCGCTCGGCCTCACCGTCACGGTCGAGGGCGTCGAGACCTTCGACCAGCTCAAGATCCTGGCGACCGAAGTGAAACCCGACCTGCTCCAGGGTTTCCTCTTCGGCTCGGCGCTGTCGGCGGCCGGCATCGAGACCATGTCGAGCACGGTCTGGCACTTCGCCCCCGACCGGCCCGCCGCCAAGAGCAAGCAACGCCGCGACAATCTGCTGCAAGGCTGAGCCAAGCCTTCGGAGTCCCGAGACTGGACTCCTTCGAGCGGGATTCGTTAGGAGTTTAACGAATTTTTAAGGTTAACGACTGGTAAACGGAACGTGTCGAGTTTGCACCTTTACACGCAGTCTGCGGAAGTTCACCTTCACTGCGGCGGAAGGGGCTGAGGTTGACCATGATCGAGAGGCGTGATGCGCCGGGCGACGGCGCAGCGGGCAGTAGTGTGCCCGAAGTTTCCGAGTTCGCGAGAAAAGTTTCCGAGTTGCTGGAACGGACCGAATACCGGCGCTGCGACAAGGGCGAGGATCTGGAGGACATCTACCGGCTGCGGTACAAGTCCTATCGTCTGTCCGACATGGTCTCCGACATTCCTGAGCAGATGATCCACGACGCGCTCGACGAGGCGCCCAACTGCTACAAGTTCGGCATCTATGTCGACGGCTTCCTAGTCAGCACGCTGCGCATCCACCATGTCAGCGGCAAGGCGCCGTTCTCGCCGTCCACCATGGTCTATGGCGACATATTGCGGCCGCAGCTCGCCGCCGGCGACACGTTCATCGACCCGAGCCGTTTCGCGGCCGATCCGGAATGGTCGCGGGTTTATCCGCAGATACCCTATCTGACGCTGCGGCTGGCCGGCATGGCCTGCTTCCACTTCCAGGCGCCCTACTGTCTGTCGACCATCAAGGAAGAACATGTCGGCTTCTACAAGCGCATCTACCGCTCCGAGCAGATCGGCGAATTGCGCGATTATCCGAACCTGAACTATCCGGTCGTGCTTTACCGCGCGACGGTGGCGGCGATTCGCGAGCGCTCGTTCACCCGCTATCCGTTCTTCAGGTCGACGGCGATGGAGCAGCGGATGCTGTTCGCCAAGCCGCGCCAGGGCGAGCTCGCGCCGCTGACCATCCTGCCGACAGCGAAATACATGCGCGACGCCGCGTAGGCCGCGCCGCGGTCCGGACCCGACATGCGGCCTGTTGCTTGTCAGGTCGGGGCGAGGCGTTCATAACCCTCCCTACATGGTCGCCAGTGACCTCGGGAGCCTATGAACGCACGTATCGAACTTGCCAGGTCGGCAATCTGGTCCCGCGAGCTGACGGACGACGAGATCGAGCGTGCGAGCCGCGGCCTGACGGAGCGGCACTTCGGCAAGGGCAGCTATGTCTGCCATCGCGGCGACAAGCTCGACTATTGGACCGGCGTCGTCACCGGCCTGGTCAAGATCAGCGCCATCTCGCGCGGCGGCAAGGCCATGACCTTCGCCGGTGCCGGTGCCGGCGGCTGGTTCGGCGAAGGCTCGGTGCTGAAGGACGAGCCGCGCAAATACGACCTCGTCGCGCTGCGCGACACGCGGCTGGCGATGATGCATCGCTCCACCTTCATGTGGCTCTACGAGAACAGCTCCGCGTTCAACCGCTTCCTGGTGCGCCAGCTCAACGAGCGCATGGGGCAGTTCATCGCCACCATCGAATACGACCGCATCCTCGACCCGAAGGCGCGCGTGGCTCGCAACCTGTCCTGGTTCTTCAATCCCGTGCTCTACCCGGACACGGCGTCGACGGTGGAGATCAGCCAGGAGGAGCTGGGGCTGCTCGCCGGCGTGTCGCGGCAGGTCGCCAACCGGAGCCTGCAGGAACTCGAGGAAGAAGGCGTGCTGCGTGTCGAGCACGGCCGCGTCACCGTGATCGATCTCCAGGCGCTGAGCGACTACGAAGGCTGATCGGAGGGAACCGGGCGCAAGGCCGCGATTGCATCAGACAATCGCCCTCCCTGTCTGTCAATGCGCTTGTTGAACGGAGGCCGGATTTGCGGCTAGCCTCCTGCAACGAACAAAGGACCATCCGGGTTTCCGGAACAGGGGCCTCGAGGCGGAGGCCATCCGCCCGGACATGGGAGGATTTCGGTTGGCGCGATTTCGCGCATCGCTCGTCTGTCACCGTGCCGCGGTGGCGCCGAAGCATGCCTTCGGGCGGCGGGTTCGATCCGTCGGCGGAGAGCCGGCCTATTCGTCTAACGGTGGGCTTGCGCACCGGCCGAGCGGGGCCATTATGGCCGGATCGGCCGCAGGCGCCGCGAAAGCGGGAGGAGCATGACCATGACGGCTACGACCTCCGCCGCCGACTCCGGCCTCGACACCTTTCCGAAATATCTCCTGCTGAATGCCGCCCGCTTCGCCGGCCGGCCGGCCATGCGCCACAAGGACTTCGGCATCTGGCAGAGCTGGACGTGGTCGCAGCAGCTAGACGAGATCCGCAGGCTGGCGCTCGGCCTGCAGGCGCTCGGCCTCGGCTCCGGCGACAACATCGCCATCATCGGCGCCAACCGGCCGCGCCTCTACTGGACTTTTACCGCCGCGCAGTCGCTCGGCGCCGTTCCCGTCCCAGTCTATGGCGACGCCGTCGCCGACGAGATGGCCCATGTGCTCGACCATGCCGAGGTACGTTTCGCCGTCGTGCAGGACCAGGAGCAGGTCGACAAGATTCTCGGCACGCTCGACCGGATCCCGTCCCTGCGCGGCATCATCTATGACGAGCCGCGCGGGCTCGGCGACTACCGCCATGCACTTCTGCATTCCTTCCAGAGCGTGCAGGAGCGCGGTGCAGCCCTGCTCGCGGCCGACCCTGGTGTGGCGAAAGCGTGGGAGGATGGCATCCGCAACGCTTCCGGAGACGATGTCTCGGTCATGCTCTACACCTCCGGCACCACCGGTAGGTCGAAAGGCGTGATGATCCGCTCGCGCAGCGCGGTCCAGGCCGCATCCGACACCGCCGCCTTCGACGACCTCGATGAGCGCGACAGCGTACTTGCCTATCTGCCGCTCGCCTGGGTCGGCGACCACTACATGAACTACGCGCAGGGCTGCGTCTCCGGCTTCTGCGTCAACTGTCCGGAGAGCGGCGAGACGGTGGCGCTCGACCTGCGCGAGATCGCGCCCACCTTCTATTTCGCGCCGCCGCGGGTGTTTGAATCGCTGCTCACCAGCATCACCATCCGCATGGAGGATGCCGGCCGGCTGAAGCGCTGGCTCTACAGGCGCTGGATCGGCGTCGCCGGGAGGCACGGCGAGGCCATCCTCGAAGGCCGGCCGGTGCCGCTGCTTGCAAGGCTCGACTATGCGCTCGGGAAATTCCTGATCTACCAGCCGCTGCGCAACGTGCTCGGGCTTTCCAACGTGCGGGTCGCCTATACGGCCGGCGAGGCGATCGGCCAGGACCTGTTCTCCTTCTTCCGCTCGCTCGGCATCAACCTGAAGCAGCTCTACGGCCAGACCGAAGCGTTCCTCTACGTGACCTGCCAGAACGACCGGGCGGTGCGCGCCGACACGGTCGGGCCGGCCGCCCCGAACGTCGACATCCGCATCTCCGAGGCCGGCGAGGTGCAGTTCCGCTCGCCCGGCCAGTTCGCCGGCTATTTCAGGCAGGACGAGACGACGGCCGAGACCGTCACGCCCGACGGCTATGTGAAGACCGGCGACGCCGGCTTCTTCGATGCCTCGGGGCAGCTCAAGATCATCGACCGGGCGAAGGACGTCGGCAGGCTCCGCTCCGGCGCGCTGTTCGCGCCCAAATACATCGAGAACACGCTGAAATTCTTCCCCAACATCAAGGAGGCGGTGGCCTTCGGCGACGGCCGCGACTTCGTCGGCGTCTTCCTCAACATCGATCTGCAGGCGGTGGGCAACTGGGCCGAGCGCAACAACATCGCCTATGCCTCCTACCAGGAACTGGCGGGGCATCCGGAGGTCTCCAGGATCATCGCCGGGCATGTGGACGAGACCAACCGGCGGCTGTCGCGAGAACCGGCGATGGCGGGCGCGCAGATCAAGCGGTTCCTCATCCTGCACAAGGAACTCGACGCCGACGACGGCGAACTGACGCGCACGCAAAAGGTCCGCCGCGCCTTCGTCGCCGAGCGCTACCGGCCGCTGATCGAGGCGCTCTACGATGGCTCGGACGAAAAATATGTCGAAACCGAAATGACCTATGAAGACGGGCGCAAGGGAACGGTCCGCGCCACGGTCAGGATCATGGACGCGAAGACCTATGATTTGCCGGGCGCGGCGGGGCTGGAGGCGGCGGAGTAATGAACTGGGTTCCTGGAACCATAGTCGCCGTGCATCAAATTGGGCTTAGCCAATGGGGGCTAGCTCACTATGTCTCTGCTGCGCGATTTGAGAATTATATTTCATTCAGCTCATCTATAGGTCGCGAAATAAGATATTGCTCGAAATAAATCCTATGAACACCCACACAAAGAATATAGAATCACAAGTTCCGGACAACGGAATCGAGCCCGGCGGCCTCCTCATGGATGTCAGGAACGTGTCGCTATCCTTCGGCGGGGTGAAGGCGATCACCGACATCTCCTTCGACATCCGCAAGGGCGAAATCCGCGCGATCATCGGACCGAACGGCGCCGGAAAAACCTCGATGCTCAACGTCATCAACGGCTTTTACACACCGCAGAAGGGTGAGATCGTCTTTCGCGGGCAGACACGTCGCGCCATGAAACCACACCACGCCGTGCGCCAGGGCATCGCCCGCACTTTCCAGAACGTCGCCCTGTTCAAGGGCATGTCGACGCTCGACAACATCATGGCCGGGCGCGCCGTGAAGATGCGCCGCAACCTGTTCTGGCAGATGCTGTGGCACGGGCCGGCGCTCGCGGAGGAGATCGAGCACCGCGCGGTGGTGGAGGAGATCATCGACTTCCTCGAGATCCAGCACATCCGCCGCACGCCGGTCGGAAAACTGCCCTACGGCCTGCAGAAGCGGGTGGAGCTCGGCCGGGCTCTGGCGATGGAGCCGTCGCTGCTTCTGCTCGACGAGCCGATGGCCGGCATGAACCTCGAGGAGAAGGAGGACATGAGCCGCTTCATCCTCGACGTCAACCGCCAGCGCGGCACCACCATCGCGCTGATCGAGCACGACATGGGCGTGGTCATGGACCTTTCCGACCGGGTGGTCGTTCTCGACTACGGCAAGAAGATCGCCGACGGCGTTCCCGACGCCGTGAAGTCCAACCAGGCCGTGATCGACGCCTATCTCGGCGTCGCGCATTGAAAGGATTTTCCCATGGATATCGCCAACATCGCCATCACCCCGCTGGTCTCGCTGATCGCCGGCGTGCTGATCCTGATCATGCCGCGGCTGCTCAACTACATCGTCGCGATCTACCTGATCATCATCGGCCTGCTCGGCCTGTTCCCGCAGCTGGCGGGGTGAGGCTGGCGATGATGGCGTTCCTTCGCACCCCCCTCTGTCCTGCCGGACATCTCCCCCGCAAGGGGGGAGATTGGCAGCTTCGCTCTCCCCGTCTTTCTTGCAAGGTCGGCGATTGGCGAAACCAAGGCGGCCAGCCAATCTCCCCCCTTGCGGGGGAGATGGCCGGCAGGCCAGAGGGGGGTGTGAAGGAACGCCGGCATGGAAGAGGTCGGTCCGAACGCCTTCCGGCAAGGAGGCCCGCATGGATCTCCTGAACGCCATGCTCGTAAAACCCTTCGCGGACATGATCGCCGCGCCCGACTTCCTGCTGCAGGTGCTGTGGGAGGGCCTCGTCGCCGGCGTGCTCTACGCGCTGATCGCGCTCGGCTTCGTGCTCATCTACAAGTCCTCGCGCATCTTCAATTTCGCGCAGGGCATCATGGTGGTGTTCGCCGCGCTCACCCTCATCGGCTTCCACGAGCACGGCGTGCCGGCGCTGCTCGCTGTCCCGCTGACGCTGGTCGTCATGTTCGTGCTGGCGGTGGCGATCGAACGGGCGGTGCTGCGGCCGCTGGTCAACCAGCCCGACATCATCCTGTTCATGGCCACGATCGGCATCACGCTGTTCCTGATCGGCTTCGGCGAGATCATCTTCGGCGGCGAGAACAAGACGATGATCACCGAGGAGCTTCTCATCCCGACCGGCAGCTACACTTTCGAGCCGTTCGGCGGCTTCGTGTCGATCGAGCAGAAGGACCTGACGGCGGTGATCGGCGCCGTCGTGCTGGTCGTCGTGCTCATCCTCTTCCTCAACCGCTCCAAGATGGGCCGCGCCATCCGCGCGCTCGGCGACGACCACCAGGCGGCGCTGTCGGTCGGCATCTCGCTGTCGACCATCTGGGTGCTGGTCTGGTTCATCGCCGGCGTGATCGCGCTCGCCACGGGAATCGTGTGGGGAGCCCGCGCGGGCGTCTCCTTCGCGCTGGAGGTCATCGCCTACAAGGCGCTGCCGGTGCTGATGCTGGGCGGGCTGGAATCGGTCTCCGGCGCCATCATCGGCGGCATCGCCATCGGGATTTTGGAGAAGCTGTTCGAGATCTACTGGGGCCAGCCGCTGCTCGGCGGCAACACCGAGACCTGGTTCGCCTTCGTCTTTGCCTTGATCGTGCTCTTGTTCCGGCCGCAAGGCCTGTTCGGCGAACGCATCATCGAGCGGGTGTGATGAGATGAGAGCGAGTGCCGACACGAGACACGGCGTCCGCCTCCCCCTTGAGGGGAGGGTGGCCGCGAAGCGGCCGGGTGGGGTACGTGCGGCAGTGCGCCGACGTTCATCTCCGTTCGCGAGGTGCAGTGTGATGGTGCGCCTTCGTATGGACGAGCAAGCGGTGAAAGAGAAGGCCGAGCGTACGTTAGGCGACCCCACCCGGCCGCTTCGCGGCCACCCTCCCCTCAAGGGGGAGGGGGACGCCGTGCTTGTCCGCTCGCCTCGCGCCTTTGCCGATCGGAGCGCCTGACCGATGCTCTACCGCACCGCCGGCCAGTTCAAGACCTCCTACCGCGCCGACCATGCGCTGTTTCCCGTCAAGCAGGATGCCTGGCTGCTCGGCTTCATCCTGCTCTTCGCCGTCGTCATCTTCCCGCTGACGGCGAGCGAATTCGCTTTCCGCGCCCTGCTGACGCCGGTGCTGATCTATGCTCTGGCGGCACTCGGGCTGAACATCCTCACCGGCTATGCCGGCCAGCTGTCGCTGGGCACCGGCGCCTTCATGGGGGTGGGCGCCTATGCCTGCTACAAGCTCGTCACCCTCTTCCCGGAGATGAACCTGCTCGTCGCCATCGCCCTGTCCGGCTTCTTCTCCGCGGCAATCGGCGTCGCCTTCGGCCTGCCGTCGCTGCGCATCAAGGGGTTTTATCTCGCCATCGCCACGCTGGCGGCGCAGTTCTTCCTGGTGTGGCTGTTCGAGAAATGGGCCTGGCTCTACAACTACAACTCCTCCGGCGCGATCCAGGTGCCCACCATCTCGATGTTCGGCGTGCCGGTGGCCGGTCCCAACGCGACGGCGATGGTCCAGTACTACGTGGTGCTGGCGATCGTCGCGCTCGTCACCGTTCTCGCCATCAACATCACGCGCGGCCGCATCGGCCGCATGTGGAAGGCGGTGCGCGACATGGACATCGCCGCCGAGCTCGTCGGCATCAATCCGATGAAGGCGAAGCTGTCTGCCTTTGCCGTGTCGTCCTACATCGTCGGCGTCGCCGGCGCCCTGTTCGTGTTCCTGTGGCGCGGCGCGGCCGAACCTGTCGCCTTCGACATCCCGCTGTCGTTCCGGGTGCTGTTCATCGCCATCATCGGCGGGCTCGGCTCGATCCTGGGCAATTATCTCGGCGCCATCCTCATCGTGGCGCTGCCGGTGATCATCAGCGCCCTGCCGGCCGCGGTCGGCCTGCCGCTCAGCTCGGCCATGGTCGAGCACCTGAACACCATGATCATCGGCGCGCTCATCATCCTGTTCCTGATCGTCGAGCCGCACGGGCTGGCGCGGTTCTGGGCGATCATCCGGGAGAAGCTGATCATGTGGCCGTTCCCGCATTAGATTCGTGGCATCGTCGCGGCGGCATCGTCGCCGCCGGAGGGAAAATGAAGTGGAGGAGAAGACAATGAGACGCGCGATTTCCAGGACGCTGCTTGCGGGCAGCCTGCTCGCCGGGCTGACGCTCGCCGGGCAAGCCTTTGCCGAGGATTCGATCACGGTCGCCAACCTGTCCTATCGGACCGGACCGTTCGCGGCGACCGGAACCCCGCTGATGAACGGCCAGCGCGACTACATCACCATGCTCAATGAGCGCGACGGCGGGGTCGGCGGGGTCAAGCTGATCTATGAGGAGTGCGAGACCGGCTACAACACCGAAAAGGGCGCCGAGTGCTACGAGAAGACCAAGGCGGCGTCGATCGTCACCCAGCCCTGGTCGACCGGCATCACGCTGCAGGTGCTGCCCAAGACCAATGTCGACAAGGTTCCGATCCTGGCGCCCGGCTACGGCTTTTCGCCGATGGCCGACGGCAAGGTGTTCCAATGGGCGTTCAACCCGCCGGCCAGCTACTGGGACGGCGCCTCGATGATTTTGAAGAACATCTCCGAGGGCAATCTGGATAACCTCAAAGGCAAGAAGATCGTGCTGCTGCACCTCGACGCGCCCTACGGCAAGGAGCCAATTCCGCTGCTCAACGCCTATGCGGAAAAGTTCGGCTTCACGCTGCTGCCGGTTCCCGTCGGCGTGAAGGAGATGCAGAACCAATCGGCGCAATGGCTGCAGATCCGGCGCGAGCGGCCCGATTTCGTGCTGATGTGGGGCTGGGGCGCCATGAACGCCGGCGCGCTGGCCGAAGCGGTCAAGACCAAGTTCCCGATGGACAAGTTCGTCGGCATCTGGTGGTCGGGCAGCGACGCAGACCTCAAGACCGTCGGCGAGGCCGCAAAAGGCTACCGGTCGATCTCGTGGAGTTTTCCGGTCTCAGACTCCAAGGTGATGAAGGACATCAAGCAGCTTGTCGTCGAGGCCGGCCATTCGCTGCTGCCGCGGGAAGAATTTGACTACGTCTTCTACCAGCGCGGCGTGGTGATCTCGATGTTCGTGGTCGAGGGCATCAAGGAGGCGCAGGCGCATTTCAAGACCAAGGTGGTGAATGCCGAGCAGCTGCGCTGGGGCCTGGAGAACCTGAAGCTCGACGAGGCGCGCCTCAAGGAGATCGGCATGGACGGCATGGTGCCGCCCTTCTCCACCTCCTGCTCCAACCATTCCGGCCATTCCGGCGCGTGGATGCTGCAGTGGGACGGCGCCAGGTTCGTGAAGGTCTCGGACCGGCTGGAGGCCGACCAGGACATGATCGCGCCGCTGGTCGCGGCCGAGGCGAAGAAATACGCCGAGGCGAATGCGCCCTGGCCGGTGAATGAAGAATGCAAGTAACTCGGTTCTCCCTCCCCTTGAGGGGAGGGTGGCCCGAAGGGCCGGGTGGGGTCGGCTCGGCAGCGCGGGACGTTGATATGCAGAAGCAGGACGGAAACGACGTTGAGGCCGGCCGGGAGGACCCCACCCGGCCGCTTCGCGGCCACCCTCCCCTCGAGGGGGAGGGAAGCGTCTCATCCACCCCCATCCTCTCGGTCAACAACATCGAGGTGATCTACGATCACGTTATCCTGGTGCTGAAGGGCGTGTCGCTGTCGGTCCCGACCGGCGGCATCACGGCGTTGCTCGGCGCCAACGGCGCCGGCAAGACCACCACCCTTAAGGCGATCTCCAACCTCTTGCGTGCCGAGCGCGGCGAGGTGACGAAAGGCTCGATCGTGTTCGAGGGCGAGGAGGTGCAGGCGCGCTCGCCCAACGAGCTGGTGCGCCGCGGCTGCATCCAGGTCATGGAAGGCCGCCATTGCTTCGGCCACCTCTCGGTCGAGGACAACCTCTTGTCCGGCGCTTTCACCCGGCGCGACGGCAATGCCGCGATCCGCGCCGACCTCGACCTGGTCTACGACTATTTCCCGCGGCTGAAGGTGCGGCGCAGCAGCCAGGCCGGCTATACCTCCGGCGGCGAGCAGCAGATGACGGCGCTTGGCCGGGCGCTGATGAGCCGCCCGAAGATGATCCTGCTCGACGAGCCGTCGATGGGGCTGGCCCCGCAGCTCGTCGAAGAAATCTTCGAAATCGTGCGAAAACTCAACGAGGAGCAGGGCGTCTCCTTCCTGCTCGCCGAGCAGAACACCAACATTGCGCTGCGCTACGCCAAATACGGCTACATCCTCGAATCCGGCCGCGTGGTGCTCGACGGCGCGGCCGAGGCGCTGCGCCGCAACGAGGACGTCAAGGAATTCTACCTCGGCATCGGCGGCGAGGGGCGGAAGTCGTTCCGAGACGTGAAGCATTACAAGCGCAGGAAGCGCTGGCTGTCGTAGGGGCTACTCGTCCATGGCCTGAGCGAGGTCGGTCGGCTCGAAGGACAGGTCCAGGTAAAGTTCCGAGAGAGGCAATGCCGCTTCGACCTCCGGCAGGTCGATCGTCGCGTCGAGGCCCTTTTCCTCGTGGTTGTGCCATCCGGCCTCGCCGCGGCGCCAAACCGTGACCCGCGGCGCCTCGGTATCGACCAGCAGGATCACCTTGACCGCAGCAAGCAGCTTGTATTCCTCCAGCTTCTGAAACCGGTCATAGCGGGTGGTGGAGGGCGATAGGACCTCGATGACGATTCTTGGGTCGGCGGCCTCCATGGAGCGGGAGTCCGGTTTTCCGCATTCGATAAGAATGTCCGGCCGCCTTATTCCCCGGAACGTCCGAACAGAACGGTCATCCGTGCGAGGGCGGCAAGGTTTCCCGCGCAACTGATTGCCCAGCGAGACGATGGCGTTGACCGTCACGCTGTCGTGTCGATCCGTCGCGCCCGTCATCGCCTTGACGGTCAGAACCGGCACGCCGTCGACCAGCTCGTAGTTCCTGTCCTGGCGCTGCTGCCATTCGAAGAACTCCTCGACCGTCATCTTTTTTTGACATATCTCAGCCATGTCCGGTCCGATCGCTTCACGGGGCGCCAGGATAGCAAATGCGGAGCGGCGAAAGAAGCGATCGATAGGAACCGGCGCGTCGCCAGGCGGCCCCGGGTCGATTTTCAAGAAATGCGCGACGTTCTTGTCGCAGCAAGAATGGCAATCGCGGCATTGCCCTCGCGTCACGATTTCGCTATGTGCCGGAGAAGACCTTCGGAGGGACAGCATGGCCGACCAAACCCCGACCGGACCGCTCGAGCTGGGCGCCAAGATGGATTATTCCGAGCACGAAAATACCTACAAGCTGTTCGTGCAACTGGCGAAATGGGGCACGATCGTCTGCGTCGCGCTGGTTGCGGCGATGGCCTTCGGCTTTTTTACCTCCGGCGGCAGCTTTTTCTCCGCATTGGTGGTGTTCATCATTCTCGTTGCCGGCGGCGGATATCTGCTGCGCGACATTCCTGCGCATATTACCTGACCAGGCCGTCCCCGCCTGACGATTTCGTTCTGCGGCCGCCTGTGCTGGCCGCATGAGGGGCAACGTTCCAACCGGAGGGATTGAGGCGGTGGGACAAGTCATATTCATACCCCGCGAAACGGATTCGGGTGAGCCGCGCGTCGGCGGGTCGCCGGACACGGTGAAGCGGCTGAAAGGCTTCGGCTTCGACGTGATCGTCGAGGCCGGCGCCGGTCTCGGCTCGCGCATCGTCGATGCCGATTTCGCGGCTGCTGGTGCCGTGCTCGGCAGGGCGTCGGACGCCGCCAAGGCCGACGTGGTGCTCAAGGTGCGCCGCCCGACGGCAGCCGAACTGAAAGGCTACAAGCCGGGCGCGGCGGTGCTGGCGATCATGGATCCCTACGGCAACGACGCGGCCCTTGCCGACATGGCGAAGGCCGGCGTGACCGGCTTCGCCATGGAGCTGATGCCGCGCATCACCCGCGCCCAGGTGATGGACGTGCTGTCCAGCCAGGCCAACCTCGCCGGCTACCAGGCGGTGATCGACGGCGCCGCCGAATACGACCGGGCGCTGCCGATGATGATGACGGCGGCGGGTACCGTGCCGGCGGCAAAGGTGTTCGTCATGGGCGTCGGCGTCGCCGGCCTGCAGGCGATCGCCACCGCGCGCCGCCTTGGCGCCGTCGTGACGGCGACCGACGTGCGCCCTGCGGTCAAGGAGCAGGTGCAGTCGCTCGGCGCCAAATTCCTCGCCGTCGAGGACGAGGAATTCAAGGCGGCCGAGACGGCGGGCGGCTACGCCAAGGAGATGTCGAAGGAATATCAGGCCAAGCAGGCGGCGCTGACGGCCGAGCACATCGCCAAGCAGGACATCGTCATCACCACGGCCCTCATTCCCGGCCGGCCGGCGCCGAAACTGATCTCGGCCGCGATGGTCGCCTCGATGAAGGCGGGCTCGGTGATCGTCGACCTCGCCGTCGAGCGCGGCGGCAATGTCGAAGGCGCCAAGGCCGGTGAGGTGGTGACGACCGCCAACGGCGTGAAGATCGTTGGTCATCTCAACGTGCCGGGGCGCGTCGCAGCGTCGGCCTCGCTGCTCTATGCGAAAAACCTGTTCGCCTTCCTGGAGACGCTGATCGACAAAACCGGCAAGCAGCTTTCGATCAACCGCGATGACGATCTGGTCAAGGCGACCATGCTGACGGACGCCGGCAAGGTGGTGCACCCGAACTTCGCCAAGGCGGCGGACGTGCCTCATGTCGAACCGCCGGCGATCCCGGCGACGACCTTGGTCGCCGATGCCGCGGCAGGCGCCGAGCCGGCCCGGCCGAAGAAGGCGGCGCCGAAGAAAGCCGCGGGTGCTGGGGCCGCCAAGTCCGCCGGCAAGCCGAAGGGGGTTGCGTGATGGAAAAGACTGCTCTCGAGCAGACGCTCGACCAGCTCGAAAACGCCGTGGCGGCGGTACGCGCGGCAGCCGAGAACCTCGGACCCGGGGCGGCCGATGTGGCCGGCGATGCCGCGCATGCCGTCTCCGGCGGCGCGATCGACCCCTTCGTCTTCCGCTTCGCCATCTTCGTGCTGGCGATCTTCGTCGGCTATTACGTGGTCTGGTCGGTGACACCGGCGCTGCACACGCCGCTGATGGCCGTCACCAACGCCATCTCCTCGGTCATCGTGGTCGGCGCGCTGCTGGCGGTCGGCATCTCGGCCTCGGGTCTCGCCACCGGCTTCGGCTTCGTCGCGCTGATGCTCGCCTCGGTCAACATCTTCGGCGGCTTCCTCGTCACCCAGCGCATGCTGGCCATGTACAAGAAGAAGGAGAAGTGACGTGAACGAGAACGTCGCCTCCTTCCTCTACCTGGTCTCCGGCATCCTGTTCATCCTGGCGCTCAGGGGCCTGTCGCATCCCACCACCAGCCGGCAGGGCAATATCTACGGCATGGTCGGCATGGCGATCGCCATCGTCACCACGCTGCTGCTGGCGCTGCCTTCGGGCGGCAAGTGGCTGCTCATCGCGGCCGGACTTGCCATCGGCGGCGGTGTCGGCGCCTATGTCGCGCGCCGCATCGCCATGACGGCGATGCCGCAGCTGGTCGCCGCCTTCCACAGCCTGGTCGGCCTCGCCGCCGTCATGGTGGCGGCCGCCGCCATCTACGCGCCGGAAAGCTTCGGCATTGGCGCTGTCGGCGCCATCCACGGCCAGGCGCTGGTCGAGATGAGCCTCGGCGTCGCCATCGGCGCCATCACCTTCACCGGCTCGGTCATAGCCTTCCTCAAGCTCGACGGCCGCATGTCGGGCAAGCCGATCCTGCTGCCGGCACGCCATGTCATCAACATCCTGCTCGGCGCCGCGCTGGTCGTGCTCATCGTGCTCCTGGTCACCACGCAGAGCACGACCATCTTCTGGCTGATCGTCATCGCCTCGCTGGCGCTGGGCGTGCTGCTCATCGTCCCGATCGGCGGCGCCGACATGCCGGTCGTCGTGTCGATGCTGAATTCCTATTCGGGCTGGGCTGCCGCCGCGCTCGGCTTCACGCTGGGCAATCTGGCGCTGATCATCACCGGCGCGCTGGTCGGCTCCTCGGGCGCGATCCTCAGCTACATCATGTGCAAGGGCATGAACCGCTCCTTCATCTCCGTCATCCTCGGCGGCTTCGGCGGCGAGACGGCCGCGGTCGCCGACGACGGCATCGAGCGCACCGTCAAGCAGGGCTCGGCCGACGATGCCGCCTATCTGATGATGAACGCCCAGAAGGTGATCATCGTGCCGGGTTACGGCATGGCGGTGGCCCAGGCCCAGCACGCGCTGCGCGAGATGGCCGACAAGCTGAAGGCCGCCGGCGTGGAGGTGAAATACGCCATCCATCCCGTCGCCGGCCGCATGCCCGGCCACATGAACGTGCTCTTGGCCGAAGCCAACGTGCCCTATGACGAGGTGTTCGAGCTGGAGGACATCAATTCCGAGTTCGCCCAGGCCGACGTCGCCTATGTCATCGGCGCCAACGACGTGACGAATCCCTCGGCGCGCGACGACAAGTCCTCGCCGATCTACGGCATGCCCATCCTCGACGTCGACAAGGCGCGCACCTGCCTGTTCGTCAAGCGCTCGCTCGGCTCCGGCTATGCCGGCATCGACAACACGCTGTTTTACAAGGACGGCACCATGATGCTGCTCGGCGACGCCAAGAAGATGACGGAAGAGATCGTCAAGGCGATGGACCACTGACCAGCGTTTCCGTACCGACGAACGTGCCGGAGGACTGCCGGCACGCCATCCTCGCGGCCTACCCGCATCTGGCCGGCTCCGTCTTCAGCGTCGCCGGCAAGGGCTGGCACAGCCTCGCCGTCGAAGCGGGCGGGCTGATCTTCAAGTTTCCCGAAGGCGAGGAGGCCGAGAGTGCGCTGCTGCGCGAGGCGAAGCTGCTCGCGGCCGTGCGCCCGCTGGTCACCATGCCGGTGCCGGACATGACGGTCCACCCGGGTCCGCCGCTGTTTTCAAAACACGGCAAGCTGCCCGGCCGCACGCTGGAGCCCTCCGACTATCCCAGCCTGGACGATGCCGCCCGGGAGCAGCTCGCCGACGATCTCGCCCTGTTCTTCGCCGAGCTGCATGCCGTCGACCCGCCGGTCATGCGCGCCGCGGGCGCCGAGCCGGTCGGCTGGTGGGATACGCGCGATGACACGCTGGCTCCCGCCTGGCCGCTGCTGCCGCCGGAGCTGCGCGCGGAAGCGGAGGTGGCGATCCGGGACTATCATGCGCTCGGCCCCGACCCGCTCGGCGAAGTCTACGGCTTCTTCGACGCACATGGCTGGAACATGGCTTTCGACCATGACGCGATGCGGCTGCGCGGAATCTTCGACTTCGCCGATTCCGGCTTCGGCCCGCCGCATCGCGAGTTCGTGCAGGTGTCGCTCATCGATCCCGATCTCGCCCGGCGCGCCATGCGCACCTACGAGGTCCGCACCGGCAAAGCGCTCGAGCCGCGGCGGGTCTTCCTGCTCGCGGCCGCCATGCGGCTCTCCGAGCTCGCCGGCGCCGTCGAGACGGGCGAGAACGTGCCGATGATCCTGGATTTCGTCACCGGCTGGCTGCGCCAGCAAGCGGTTAGATAGCTCGGCAGTTTCCAGCAGGGTCGGCGGGCTCGTCCGCCGGCGGCTGCAACTGCAACACCTTGCGTGCGTTGAGGCATGAGCGATCAACGAGACGTGGCGATTTTTCCGATGAAGGTTTCCGGACGGCTTTCCGGATCGACGACCCCGCGCAAGGGCATGCCCAGTCCTCGCCTCTCCGAAAGGGCGTTCAAGAAGCGCTACCTCGAGCAGTTCTTCGATCCGGCATTCGACACGCTTCGCGGCGAGCTGGACAAGGTGGCGGAGGTCGCCTGGCAAGCCTACGAGCAATCGCGAAAAAGCCCGGTGACGCGCAAGGCCGGGGAAACGTTCCACAATCCCGACTACGACCTTTCGGTCGACTGGATCGCCGCGCGCGACGCCATCCTCGCCGCGCAGGAGATCTACGAGGACAGGTCGCGAAAACCCCGCGTGTTGCTCATCAACGGCTCGTCGCGCAGCGAGCACACTTGCCCGAGCGAGATGTCGAAGAGTTTTCGCCTGGTCGAGTGTGCGCGCGAAACTGTTGAGCAGGAGTTCGGCCTGCCGGTGACGATCCTCGACCTGTCGCGGCTCGCCTCGGAATACGGCCGGCACATCCATCCCTGCAAGGCCTGCTTCTCGACGGCCGCACCGCTCTGTCACTGGCCCTGCTCCTGCTACCCCAACCACTCGCTAGGACAGGTCCAGGACTGGATGAACGACATCTATCCGCTCTGGGTGGCGGCGGCGGGTATCATGATCGTCACGCCGGTGAACTGGTATCAGGTGTCGTCGCCGGTGAAGCTGATGATGGACCGGCTGGTCTGCGCCGACGGCGGCAACCCGGACCCGACGCTCACCGACGGCAAGGATGCCGAGAAGGCGAAGAAGGTCGAGCTCGACGGCTGGGACTACCCGCGCCACCTGGCCGGCCGGCTCTTCTCGGCCGTCGTCCACGGCGACGTCGAAGGGGCGGAGAACGTGCGCCGCTCGCTTTCCGACTGGCTGCGCTTCATGAAGCTCGCGCCGGCCGGTCCGCTGGCCGAGCTCGACCGCTATATCGGCTACTGGAAACCCTACGCCGACAGCCACCAGGAACTGGACCGCGACGAAGCGATCCAGGAGGAGGTCCGCAGCGCGGCGCGGACCCTTGCCCAGGCGGTCGTCGAGCGCCGCTCTGGCCGCTTCGTCATCCCGGGCGAGCACCTGAAGGAAGCCCGCCAGAAATAGCCATCCGGGTGCTCGTCGGAAGCGGCGACCGACTCAGGCTCGACCGCTGCCCGGCGCTGGTGCATTGCAAGGATCGCTTCGCGCAGGCATGGACTGGCACGTGACAATCCGGCGCGATGCCGCAAGCATTGGGGGAAATCCATGGGCCCTGCGGTCGATCCGGTCCCGACGGACGATGCCAGGCCCGATGCGGCCGACGTCGTCATCATCGGCGGCGGCATCATCGGGGTCAGCGCGGCGCTCTTCCTTGCGAAGAAGGGCGTTTCCGTCGTGCTGTCCGAAAAGGGCCATATTGCCGGCGAGCAGTCGAGCCGCAACTGGGGCTGGTGCCGACGCATGGGGCGCGACCCGCGCGAACTGCCGCTGATCGTCGAGGCGCTGAAGCTGTGGCCGGCCATGCAGGAGTTGGTCGGCGAGGACGTCGGCTTCCGCCGCTCCGGCATTCTTTATCTCTGCCGGGACGACAGCGACGTGGCATTCCACGAGGACTGGCTGAAGCGCGCCGGCGACTATGCCCTCGACACCCGTCTGATCGACGGAGAGGCGCTTTCGGCGCAGATGCCCGGCGCGCGGCGCGGCTTCAGGGCTGCGCTCTACACGCCGAGCGACGGCCGCGCCGAACCGCAGAAGGCGGCCCCGGCGATCGCCCGCGCGGCAAGGCGCGCCGGCGCGAAAATCCTTCTGAACTGCGCGGTGCGCGCGATCGACACCGCCGGCGGGCGGGTTTGCGGCGTCGTCACCGAGAAAGGTCTTATCCGCGCTTCCACGGTGATCGTCGCCGGCGGCGCCTGGTCGAGCCGGCTGTGCCGGCCGCTCAGCCTGCGCCTGCCACAGCTGGTCGTGCGCGCCTCGGTCCTGCGCACCGGTCCGGTCGAGGGCGGACCGGAGACCGCCGCGTGGACGGACGGCTTCGCTTACCGCAAACGTCTGGACGGCGGCTACACGATCGCGGGCGGCGCCCTGAGCTACCATGAGATCGTTCCGGACAGCTTTCGCTATTTCCGCGACTTCCTGCCGATGCTGATGAACGAATGGCGCTCGGTCGGCCTGCGCGTCGGCGCGGGCTTCGTGACCGGCCCGGCCGGACTGGCGCCTGCGCTGGGAGACAGCGGCTCGGTGTACGAACGCCATCGTACGCTCGACCCGGCGCCGGTGCCGCATATCGACCAGGCGCTGCGGACCATGGAGGAAGTCTTTCCGGTGCTGAAGGGCGTGCCGGTGCTGCAGCGCTGGGCAGGCTTCATCGACGCCACGCCGGACGCCGTTCCCGTCATCGCGCCGGTGAAGTCGCTGCCCGGGCTGGTCATTGCCACCGGCTTCTCCGGCCATGGCTTCGGCATTGGGCCGGCGGCGGGCCGGCTCGCCGCCGATCTGGCGACCGGCGACGCACCGCTCGTCGACCCCGCCGCCTTCCGCTACGAACGCTTCATCGACGGCACGCGCCCGCGCCCGACGACGGGCGTTTGACGCCGACGCCCGCTTCGGCCCTCCGGCCTCATCGCGCGCCCGGCAAGAGCAAGGGCGGTCGCCGTAGCAGCTCCGTACCGTGAAAGCCAATCGCCCGCGTCGACCGCATCAACAATTCGTGACAATTGTATCCAATTGTATCGGCAGCCATGCCTGGACAAGCTTCTGCGACAGTGCCTCGCTAGCATTTCCCCTGCGGCCGTCCCGCTTCGGACGGATGGCGCAACGGAGAAGATCCGGACCCGGACAATGAACGGCGAGACGGACGTCGACATCGAGCTCTGGACGTGGAGAATGCCGGCATGACACTCACGCTGACCGTGAACGGCGCCACCTATGAGGTGGATGCCGAGCCCGAAACGCCGCTGCTGTGGGTGCTGCGCGACAGCATCGGCCTGACCGGCACGAAATTCGGCTGCGGCGTGGCGCAATGCGGCGTCTGCACCGTGCATGTGGATGGCGAGGCGGTCAGGTCCTGCGCCCTTCCCCTCGACAGCGTCGTCGGCACGCAAATCACCACCATCGAAGGCCTTTCAGACGACAACAGCCATCCGGTCCAGCGTGCCTGGATCGAGCATGCCGTCCCGCAATGCGGCTACTGCCAGTCGGGGCAGATCATGTCCGCTGCGGCGCTGCTGCGGCAGACGCCCGATCCGACGGATGACGACATCGATGCCGCCATGGCGGGCAATTTGTGCCGCTGCGGCACCTATCCGCGCATCCGCCAGGCGATCCGCCGCGCCGCCGAGCTGATGGAGGACGCATGACCGTCATGGACACGCACATCTCGCGCCGGACGCTGATGCGGGCGATGCTCGGGGCCGGCGGCGGACTGGCCCTCGGCTTTCACATTCCCGGCGCGGCAGCCGCCGTGGTCGCGCCGAAACCCTGGACCACACCCACCGAAGGCGTCGAGATCAACGCGTGGCTGACGATCGACGCGGCCGGCAAGGTCACCATCCGCGTGCCGCATACCGAGCAGGGCCAGGGCGCCCTGACGTCGGTGTCCATGATGGTGGCGGAAGAGCTGGACGTGCCGTGGAAGAGCGTCCAGGCCGTGTTTGCCGACATGAACCGCCATGTCAATAGGGGCGGCGAGTACATCGTCACCAGCACGCACGGCTCGCAGCTGGTGCGCATGCAGCATCCCCACATCATGCGGGCCGGGGCCTCCGCGCGCGAGCGGCTGAAGCAGGCGGCCGCCGAGGCCTGGGGGGTCGACCGCTCGGCCGTCACCGCCCGGCAGGGCACGCTCTCGGCCGGCAACCGCAGCGGCAGCTATGCCGAGTTCGCCACGGCCGCGGCGGCGGTGACGCTGGACCTGGAGCCGGGCATCAAGCCGCCGGATCAATGGTGGCTGCTCGGGACGGCGGTCGCGAGGCTGGACGTCCCGGTGAAGGTGAACGGCAGCGCCCATTACGCCATCGACACGCGCCTTCCCGGCATGGTCTATGCCGCGGTCAAGAGCTGCCCCGTGCCGTGGGGGCGCCTGGCCGGCTACGACGCCGGCGAAGCGAGGAACCGCCCCGGCGTTGTGGATGTCGTCGAGTTCCGGGCGGTACCCGGCAGGACCGGGCCGAATCACCTTCAGGACGGCATCGCCGTCGTCGCCGATAGCTGGTACCGCGCCAGGAGCGCGCTCGACCTGATTACCGTGGAGTGGGATTTCGGCCCCGACGGCGGGGTCAGCGACGAAACGCAGGCTGCCGAGGCAAGACGGCTTTGGGAAGAGCCCGGACAGGTCAGCCACGAGGAGGGCGACGACACCCTCGCCATGATCGCAGCCTCCGCGCGCGTGGTGAGTGCCGAATACCATCGGCCCTACGAGACGCATGCCCGCATGGAGCCGATCAACGCGACCGTCAGCGTCACTGGCGAACGCGTCGACGTCTGGTCGCCGACGCAGAACCAGGCGAGCGCGCTGGAGATCGTGGCCGACGAGCTCGGCCGCGATACCAGGGATGTCTTCGTCCACACCGTGTTCATCGGCGGCGCCTTTGGCGGCAACGGCGGCGGCAACACCGCCGTCACGCGCCAGGCGGCAATGCTTTCCCGGCAATTGGGCCGGCCGGTCAAGGTCATATGGTCGCGCGAGGAGGACATCGCCCAGGACAAGCAGCGGCCGCCGCATTACACTCGGCTCTCGGCCGCGCTGGGCGAGAACGGCCTTCCCGAGGCGTTCTTCTCGCGCGCCGTCTGGTTCGCGTACCAGGGGGCGTCGAGTCATGGCCCGGCGACGGCCGACTACGCCATCGGGACGATGCCGTATCGGGTACCGAACCGGCGCCATGAACGCCACAACCCCGCCGCCCATATCCCCACCACGACGCATCGCGCCCCTGGCGCCAACCAGAACGGCTTCATCATCGAACAGTTCGTCGACGAGATGGCCTTGGCCGGCGGCTGGGATCCGCTTGAATGGCGGCTGGAGATGACCAAGGGCCTGGAGCCCTGGCAGCGGGTCCTGACCAAGCTGAAGGAGGTCTCGGGCTTCACAACCGATCTGCCGCGCGGCGAGGGCACGGGCGTCGCCGTCGTCGAGGACCATGGCTCCTATTGCGGCGCCTGCGCCACCGTAACGGTCAGCCGCGGCGGCGAGCTTCGCATCGAAAAGATCGTCCTGGTGATGAACAGCGGCTACATCATCAATCCGCTCAACGCGGCCGAGCAGATGGAGGGTGCCGCCTGCTGGGAGCTGAGCCATGCGCTGAACGGCGGTCTGCAATTGCGGGACGGACAGTTCGCCAACCTGAACTTCGACAGCTACAATCTGATGCGCATCGACCAGATGCCCGCGGTGGAATGCCATTTCGCGCTTTCGCAGGACGGCTGGTGGGGCGGCGTGGCCGAACCCGGCGGCCCGCCAGTGCCACCCGCCGTCGCCAACGCGATCTTCTTCGCCACCGGCAAGCGCGCCCGCTCGACACCGATCAGCCGGCATGATCTGAGCTGGTCCTGACGCGACCCGGCAGGACCAGCCCATCAATGCTGCACGGCCATCCTTGAAGGCTTTTGCCGACCTGCACGCGTCCTTGCGCGGACGGATGTATTTCGGTTGAACGGAGAACGAACGCAGCGGGAGTGTGGCTGGTCACCATCGCTTCGCTTGCTCCGGGCCGTATCGGCGGAATTGGTTCGCCGCCTGCACTCCGATGGCGGGCGCGAAACAAAGCCCGGCCTATGACCGGCTGCATATCCTCACCGGCAAGGGGCACGGCTATGACGGCATCGCCGCGCAATTTTGCACGGCGCGGCCCTCCGGCTCTCGAAGCAAAACTCCCCGGCGCCAAAAAGCAGAAGGCCCGGTCGCCCGAGCCTGTAAGCCATTCAAACATAAGTAGAATTGGAGCGGGCGAAGGGATTCGAACCCTCGACCCCAACCTTGGCAAGGTTGTGCTCTACCCCTGAGCTACACCCGCTCGCGCGGCGCAGGCGCCGCAAGCCGCGCCTATATGGCCGAAGCGCCGGCCGATTGCAACAGGGAAATTGGACGAAGCGGAGCAGCGATGAGCCGGGGTTCGGCGGGCAGCGCGGCGTGTCGCAGCGGAAGGCTTGTTTCGGCTTCGCGCATTGGCCATAAGCAAGGGCTTCAGCCCGAACCCGAGCCCGATCATGCCGAAGACCCCCGCCGAGCTTTTTGCCTTCCTGGATAAGCTCGGCATCGCTGTGGCGACGAAGGAGCACCCGCCGCTGTTCACCGTGGCGGATTCCCGGGCCCTGCGCGGCGAGATCGCCGGCGCCCACACGAAAAACCTGTTCCTCAAGGACAAGAAGGACAATTACTTCCTGGTCACGGTGGACGAGGAGGCCGAGGTCGACCTCAAGCAGATTCACCATCTGATCGGCGCCGCCGGCCGGGTGTCGTTCGGCAGGCCCGAAGCGCTGATGGGGTTTTTGGGCGTCGTGCCCGGGGCGGTCACGGTATTCGGTCTGATCAACGACGACGGCCGCCGGGTCCGCGCGGTACTGGACGAGTCGCTCATGCGCAATGCGTTGGTCAACGCCCATCCGTTGACCAACGAGGCGACGACGACGATTGCAAGCGGCGACCTGCTGCGCTTCGTGCAGGCGACCGGCCACGAGGCTGCCATCTTGAAAGTGACGGCGGGATAGCCACATGCTGGGCAAACCGGCTTTTGGCGCCAGAGACAGGGCGAACGACGAACACAGATGAGCAACGAGCACAATCCCTACGCAAGCGCGGCCAGCCCCTATTCGGCGAGCGTCCAGTTCGGCACGCAGCCCGACGCCGATACCCAGGCGGCTGCGACCGCGATCAAGGACACGACGACGGCGAGTTTCGCCACCGACGTGCTGCAGGAATCGCGCAAGCAGCCGGTTCTGGTGGATTTCTGGGCGCCCTGGTGCGGCCCCTGCAAGCAGCTCGCCCCGGCCCTGGAAAAGGTCGTCCGCGCCTCCGGCGGCAAGGTCAAGCTCGTCAAGATGAACATCGACGAGCATCCCTCCGTTGCCGGCCAGCTCGGCATCCAGTCGATCCCGGCGGTCATCGCCTTCAAGAACGGCCAGCCGGTCGACGGTTTCATGGGCGCCGTTCCCGAAACCCAGATCCGCGAGTTCATCGACCGTGTCGCCGGCAAGGGCGCGGGTCCGCAGATCGCCGAGGCGCTTGCCGCCGCCGCGCAGGCCCGCGAGGCCGGAGACCTGCAGACGGCGGCCGGCCTGTTGGAGGCTGTTCTTGCCGAGCAACCCGACAATGTCGACGCGCTCGGCGGACTTGCCGATCTGCTGCTCGAGACCGGCGACCGCGCCGGCGCCGAGGAGCTGTTGGCCGGCGTGCCGGAGGACAAGAAGGACGCGCCCGCGGTTGCGGCGGTACGCGCCAAGATCGCGTTGGCCGCGCAGGCCGCCGAACTGGGCGACTCCGCGGAGCTCGAGCGCCGGCTCGCCGAGAACCCGAAGGATCATCAGGCGCGCTTCGATCTCGCCATGATCCAGAACGCGCTCGGCAAGCGTACAGAGGCGGCCGACAATCTGCTCGCCATCGTCAAGGCCGATCGGACATGGAACGACGACGCCGCGCGTGCCCAGCTGCTGCAGTTCTTCGACGCGTGGGGCTTGATGGACGAGGTCACCCTTGCGACCCGCAGAAAGCTCTCTTCGATGCTGTTTTCCTGATCGTCGGAGAGTCTCGTGGAGCCGGCCTTGCGAATGAAGGCCGGCGCTCCAGATTAGAGCATGATCCCGAAAAGCTGCAGACTTTTCGGACAAAGATCATGCGGCAAGACAAAAAGGTGGAGCGGGATGCCGGTTCAACCTGATCGCGTACCGCTTTAAGGAAGCGGATGGCAACGGAGGAGATGGATGCAGGCGGGAAACGCCAATTACCGAACCGCCTCCGACGTGCCGACGATGGTACCGGTGTTTCCGCTGTCGGAAGCCCTGCTGCTGCCCGGCGGCCGCATGCCCCTCAACATTTTCGAGCCGCGTTACCTGCAGCTGATCGATGATTCGATGCGTGGCGAGCGCATCGTCGGCATGGTGCAGCCGGCGCTCGACGGGAGCAAGCGCGAGGACGGCGAGCCGGAACTGTGCGAAGTCGGCTGCCTCGGGCGTATCATCTCGCTCGCCGAAACCGGCGACGGCCGCTACCTGATCTCGCTGCAGGGCATCTGCCGCTACAGAATCCTGCAGGAACTGCCGGTGAAGACGCCGTTCCGGCAGTGCCGCATAGCCCCCTTCATCGGCGACCTTGCCGAGGACCAGGGCGGCGGCGACGTCAACCGCCCGGCGCTGCTGAAGGCTTTTCGCGCCTATCTGCAGGCCAACGACCTGGAAGCCGACTGGGAGAGCGTCAGCCGCGCCGACAATGCGATGCTGGTGAATGCGCTGTCGATGATGGCGCCCTACGGCATGGCCGAGAAGCAGGCGCTGCTCGAGGCGCCGGATCTGAAGACGCGCGCCGACACGCTCATCGCCATCACCGAGATGACGCTGGCGCGCGAAAACGACGATTTCGGCTCCAGCCTGCAATAGATGGGCCGGAACGGATGCGCGACGAAGCGGACAGGAACAGGATCGATCCGAAACTGCTGGAGCTTCTGGTCTGCCCGCTCACCAAGGGCCCGCTGAGCTTCGATGCGGAGCATGGCGAACTCGTCTCGCGCGTGGCAAAACTCGCCTATCCGATCCGCGACGGCATCCCGGTGATGCTGCCTTCCGAGGCACGCTCGTTCTCCGAAGACGATTCACCGCGAAAGGAACCCTGAACCCTCTCTTGACGGACATCTCCTCCGGTTGGCGGTGAATGCGGCAGGCATTGGCAGCGACGGGCTGGTTGACCTCCGCTCGCGCTGCCGGAGCAGCTCCGGCGGGATTTCCGCCCGAAATTGCGAAAGACAAGGGGGAGAGCAGTTCCGTCGCTTCGAAGACAGGAAATGCTCTATTGAAAATTGCGCCCCTTCGGCATGACCTTCTGCACCTCCTGCACCATCATTCTCGGCGTTTTCGATCTTGCGGGGTTTGGCGGGCCCCCTGGCCTGTCCTCGGGAGCATGGACATGGTCCGCAGCCGGAGGGGGAGAGCCCGTTTCGGATCCTTCCAGCAGCAGGCCGAGCCAGGAAGACAGATCCTCCATGCGCTCGGCGACGATGTGGACGACTCCCGACTCCGACTGCAGCTTGCCGGTGACGCGGATGAATTTCGAGCCCATGACGACCGGCCGGAACCGCTCGAACTCGCGTGCCCAGATGATGATGTTGGCGACCGCCTTCTCGTCCTCCAGGGTGAGGAAAATGGCATTGCCCTTGCCGGGCCGCTGACGCACCAGCACCAGCCCGGCGACGGAGACGCGCCTGCCATTCTCCACCGCCGCAAGCCTTTCATTGGGCACGATGCCGGCCCGGTCGAGACGCCGGCGCAGGAATGAAACCGGATGGGCCTTCAGCGACAGACCGAGCGAACGGTAGTCGTGAACCACATGTTCGCCGACGGGCATGACCGGCAGCACGGTTTTGGGTTCGTTGTCGACCAGCCGGATTTCCGGCCGATCGAACAGGGGCAGCCGTTCGGCCGCGCTCCTGCCGTCGAGCGCCCGCACCGCCCATAGAGCGGCGCGCCGGTCGAGGCCGAGCGACCCGAACGCATCGGCCTGTGCCAGCTTTTCGATCTCCTCGATATGGAGGCCGGAACGCAGCCACACGTCGCGAACCGATTCATAGCCGCTCCCGCGCCTGTCGAGGAATCGCTCCATCCGGTCCTCGGACAACCCCTTGACCTGGTTGAAGCCGAGGCGGACGGCATTCATGGTCCTGATCACGCGGCGCATCTCGACATGGCGGGCGATGATGCGCGCGGGATCGAAGCGGGCCCGCTCCAGCGTGCAGCTCCAGTCCGAAAGATTGACGTCGACGGGCCTGACCTCGACGCCATGATCCTCCGCATCGCGCACCAGCTGGGCAGGCCGGTAAAAGCCCATCGGCTGCGAGTTCAGGATCGCGGCGCAGAAGACGTCCGGATAGAAGGTCTTGAACCAGCAGGAGGCATAGACGAGGAGCGCGAAGGACGCTGCATGGCTTTCGGGAAAGCCGTAGTCGCCAAAACCCTTTATCTGGTTGAAGCAGCGTTGCGCGAATTCCCTGGAATAGCCGTTCTTGATCATCCCCTCGATCATTCGGGTTTCATACTCCTCGATCGTCCCGTTGCGCTTGAAGGTCGCCATCGCACGGCGCAATTGATCCGCCTCGCCCGGAGAGAAGCCGCCGGCGTCGATGGCGATCTTCATCGCCTGTTCCTGAAACAGCGGCACGCCCAAAGTCCGGACAAGGATCTTCTTCAGCTCCGGGCTCGGATAATCCACCTTCTCGATGCCCATCCGCCGCCGCAGATAGGGATGCACCATGTCGCCCTGGATCGGACCGGGGCGGACGATCGCCACCTCGATGACCAGATCGTAGAATTTTCGCGGCCGCAGCCGCGGGAGCATGGACATCTGGGCCCGCGACTCGATCTGGAACACGCCCAGCGTATCGGCCCGGCAGATCATGTCGTAGACGCGCGGGTCCTCCTTGGGCATGGTGTCGAGCGTCAGCAGCCGGCCATGCCGGTCGCGCAACCGGTAATGCTCCTCGAGCAGGGCAAAGGCTCGCTTGAGGCAGGTCAGCATGCCGAGCGCCAGCACGTCGACCTTGAGGATGCCGACCGCGTCGAGATCGTCCTTGTCCCATTCGACCATCTTGCGTTCCTCCATCGCCGTCTTGACGATGGGCATGATCTCGTCGAGCCGGTCCCGGGTGATGACGAAGCCGCCGACATGCTGCGAGAGATGGCGGGGAAATCCCATGATCTCGTTGGCGCGCGCGATCACGTGCCGGGTCAACGGCTCGGCCTTGTCGAGGCCGCCGGCCTTCGCCTCCTTGTCGCCGAGCTCGGACGACGACCAGCCCCAGATCGATCCCGACAGAGCGCCGCGCACGTCGTCGGACAGGCCCATGGCCTTGGCGACCTCGCGCATGGCCGAGCGGCCGCGATAGCAGACCACGGCAGCCGCAAGGGCGGTGCGTTTCTCGCTGTATTTCCTGTAGATGTAGGCGATGATCTCGTCGCGTCGCTCATGTTCGAAATCGACGTCGATGTCGGGCGGTTCGTCGCGTTCCGTCGACACGAAGCGCTCGAACAGAACCTCCGTTAGGTTGGGGTTCACCTCGGTGATGCCGAGACAATAGCAGATGACGGAGTTCGCCGCCGAGCCGCGTCCCTGGCAAAGCACCTTGGCTTCCTCGCGGGCAAACCGGACGATGTCGCGGACAGTCAGAAAATATCGGGCATATTTCTTTTCGCCGACGATCCCCAGCTCATGCCGTATCAGGCCGGCGACCTTGTCCGGAACACCGTCGGGATAGCGTTTCCCTGCTCCCTCCCAGGTCAATCTTTCCAGTTCGGTTTGCGGGTCCACTCCCTCCTCGGTGGTCTCTTCCGGGTAATTGTGCTGCAGTTCCTTCAGAGAAAAGGACAGGCTTTGCGCGAACCGCAGCGTTTCGGCCAGGGCCTCGGGATAGCGGCGGAACAGGCGTGCCATCTCGGCCGGCGGCTTCATGTGGCGTTCGGCATTGGCGGAAAGCGCGAAGCCGGCCTCGCCGATCGGGACATTGAGCCTTATGGCGGTCAGCACATCCTGCAGCGGGCGCCGGCTGGCCGAGTAATAGAACACGTCGTTCGTCGCCATCAGCCGAAGCCCCGCCGATGCCGCAATTGCCGCAGCCTGCTCGATCCGGAATCGATCGTCACCGCCATAGTCGGGAGCGACGGCCAGCCAAAGATTGCCGGCGAAGCGCGCCTTGAGCCGGCGAAGCAGCGCAAGCGGATCATCGGCTGCGGGCGACAGGTCGGGCAGCACGGCAAGTGACATCCGGTCGCCCCATTCGAGCAGATCGCCCAGTTCGAGGAGCGTCGCGCCTTTCGGATTTTCCTTGCGCATGTTCGCCTGGGTGAGTAGGCGGCAGAGATGTCCCCAACCCTCCCGATCCTGCGGATAGGCAAGGATGTCCGGCGTGCCGTCCCCGAAAACCAGCCGGCAGCCGGGATGATAAGCCAGTGAAACCGGTTCGTCCTCTTCCGACAGCTTGATAAGTTTCGACCGGCTCCAGGCGCGGACCACGCCGGCGACGGAGTTGCGGTCGGCAAGCCCCATGCCGGCGTGGCCGAGAGCGCAGGCCGCGACCACCAGCTCCTCCGGGCTGGACGCGCCGCGCAGAAAGGAAAAATTCGACTGCACGCCGAACTCGACATAATGCGGCGAAGCCGGCTGATGAGACCTTGCAGGCTGCGTGCTCATGCGAAGATCCCCTGCATGAACCAGCGCGGCGCTGTCGTCGCACCGTAAAGACCCTGCCGATAGAGCCAGTAGCGGCGGCCCTCCTCGTCCTCGATGCGGAAATAGTCGCGCGTCTCGCTTTTCTCCGCCTCGCGCCACCATTCCGGCGCGATGCGCTCCGGTCCCTCCGCGCGCACCACGCGATAGGACACCCGTCGCCAGCGGAACCGCAGCGGCGGTCCCTCCGGCACCTCGGCAGCGGTGATCTCGACATGTTCGGGCTGGTCGAAGACGCGGAGCGGGCGCTCCTTTCCGACAGCCGGCTGACGGATCGCCGTTCTTGCATCATCGGGCAGGCTGGAGAAGGGAACTGCCGCCGCTGCCCGCTCCGGAAGATGGCTTTCCACGAGGCGCGGCCTGCGGATGGCCTCGTCGCCGAGCCTGACGCGCACCCGGTCGGCGAAAAGCGCGATGTCGCCGGCGGCGTCCGCCATGGTCCCGTCGAGATCGGCCTGTGCGGGATCGAGGCGTGCCGCCGCCAGCACGCACAGCCTGATCAGGTCGAAACCGAAACCCGCGTCGATGTCCGTTGCGAGCGCAGTCAATTTTTCGTGGAAGAGTCTCTGGATCAGCCCGGGTTCGCGCAGCGGGCGCGAACTGCCCACCATGATCCGGCTCACGGCCCCGTCGACCCGGAACAGATGCAGCTGCAGCCGCTCGGCGCCTTCGCCGCGCCGCTCCAGATCCCTCTTCAACTGCCTTGCCAGCAGCGCCACCATCATCTCGATGTCGTCCAGCAGGCCGATCGGCTCGGCGAGCGGCCGCTCGGCCGAGAGCGATGGAACCGGCAGCCGCGGCGAGATGGTTTCCTGCACCCGCCCCAGCGCCTGGTCGAGCCTCAGCACCACCTTTCTGCCGAACCGGCGCACCAGCGGCGCCCGCGGCGCGGCCATGATGGCGCCCGAGGTGCGCAGCCCGACGCTTTCGAGAAGGGCGCGCGTCTCCGGTTCCAGCCGCAGCGCCGCCAGCGGCAAGGGCGCCAGCAGGTCCTCCTCCTCGCCGGGCCCGACCACCGTGGCGCCGCCGAAGCGCGCCGCCGCCCAGGCAGCCCCGGCCGTCGAGGCAAGGCCGGCGCGCACGTCGAAACCCTGATGGAAGAAGCGGCCGAGCAGGTCGTCCAGCATGGCGCGCTCGCCGCCGAACAGATGCGCGCAGCCGGTGATGTCGAGGAACAGCCCGTCCTCGTCGTCGAGCGCCACCAGCGGGGTGTAGCGGTCGCACCAATCGGCAAGGCTTTCGAGCAGCCGCCGGTCGGCCGTGCCATCCGCCTCGACGACCTCGATCGCCGGATGGATGGCGCGCGCCTCGGCGATGCCCATGCCGATCCTGAGCTTCAGCTCCCTAGCCCGTGCGTCGAAGGCGGCGATGCGCCGCGTATTGCTCTCCAGCCGGCTGAACACCAGCGGCTGCGTCCCGCCATGCCCCTGCGCCCGCCAGGCCTTTCCCAGCCGCTGCCGCAACAGCCGGTCCGCGGGGAGGTAGGGGAACCACAGGGACAGTATCCGTTGCGGAATGCTTCCGTCTTTCGCGAAAGGCATCATCGATCCACTCCAGGGTGAAGGCGGCGTGAATTGCGGTCCGGCTCTTGCCGATCGTCACCCGGAAGGCCGGCGGGCCGATCGAGCCGGCGAGAGGGCCCGCCAGGGTAAGCCGCGGTGCCGCCGGCGCCGCCGCGACGGTGAGGCGCAGCGGTGCCGCCGTCGGTTCCGGTTCGCCGGCGGCGCGGACGAGGAAGAGCGGCAGCCCGGCAAGCAGGGCGCGCCGGTGCAGGCGCCGCGTCGCGGTGAGGTCGAGCACCGGCGGATTGCCGCGGATTTCGAGCAGGACGGCCTGGAAGGCATCGAGACGCGCGGCCTCTTCGGCGATCCACAGCACGTCGGTGAGCTTTTCGGCTTCGGCGACGAGAAGGTTTTCCGGCGACAGGCCGAAACGTGCGGCCAGCCCCGGCGCATAGGGCCGGCCCGCCTCCCGGAAGATGTCCGCCGTGCCGACCCACAGCAGGGGCCGGACGCCCTTCTCCCGCGCCAGAAGGCGCACGAGCGCCAGCGCGAAACCGGCGGCCGCGCCGGCATCGCGGCTGGCATGGCCGTGGATTTCGGCGAGGCCGCTGGCGGGAAGTCCGCCGCCGAGGGCCGCATCCAGGCGCTGCACGCCGATGGGCAGCATGTCCTTGCCGCCTGTGGCATCCAGCTCCTGAGAAGCCGCCTCCTGCCGCTCGTCGAGGCGTTCGGCCAGACGTCCCTCGATCTTCGCGATTTGATGGCGCAGGGTGCGAACGAGATCCTGCGCCACGGCATGCGCTGCCATGACGATAAACTTCCGACCGACATTGTTCCTGTTATGTTCTAATAGATTCCAGAGCGCCTCCCGGGAGTCAAGCAGACTCTGCAAGAATTTATTCCTCTGGACTGGCGCTTTTCTCCGGTTCCCGCGCAAAAGCCTCGAAACCCGCGGGCCAAAAGGCTATATGCGCCCGAAAGGACAGGAAATGGCCCGCATCTATCAGACCCGCGCCTGGCATGACCAGCTTTCGCCCTCCATGGAGGAATTCGAGCTTCTGGCGCTGGAGGCCTATGCGCATCTTCCGCAAGAATTCCGCAAGCTGACGGGCGAGGTGATCATCCAGATCGCCGAATTCCCCACCGAAGAGATCATGGACGATCTCTCGCTGGAAACGCCGTTCGACCTGCTCGGCCTGTTCGAGGGCCGCGGCATCGCCGAACGCTGGAACCCGGCGACCGGCGAAGGTCCGAACCGGGTGACGCTCTACCGCCGCGCCATCCTCGATTATTGGGCCGAGAACGAGGAGACGCTGGGCTCGATCGTCAACCATGTGCTGATCCACGAGATCGGCCATCATTTCGGCCTTTCCGACGACGACATGGAAAAGATCGAGGAAAGCGTCGAATAGCTCATCACTCGACCAAGCCCGCTTCACGACCAACATGCGATCCTCGTGGATTTCCGGGTGCGCAATGCTATAGCGGCAGACAGCAACGGACCCGATCGGACACTCTCGCGTGACCCCAAAAACCCTGATCGACATCGGCCTCGCGGCCGGCCGCGAAATCATGGCGGTCTATGCCGACGGGGCGTTCGGCCACCGCCGCAAGACCGACGGCTCGCCGGTTACCGAAGCCGATCATCGCGCCGAGGCCATAATCCTGCAGGGACTGGCGGCTGAATACCCCGGCATTCCCGTGGTCGCCGAGGAGGAAGCCGCCGCCGGTCGCGTGCCGCGCACGGCGGAACGATTCTTCCTGGTCGACCCGCTGGACGGCACCCGCGAATTCATCCAGCGCAACGGCGAGTTCACCGTCAACATCGCCCTGATCGAAGGCGGCCGTCCGGTCATGGGCATGATCCATGCGCCGGCGCTCGGCCTGGTCTTCGCCGCCGCCGGCAACGAGGCCTGGCGTGCCGACGTCGAGCACGGCCTTGCCGGGCCGCTGCGCCGCATCGTCACCCGCCCTGCGCCGACGCGCCTGGCTGTCGTCGGCAGCCGCGTCAACTGCGCCGAGGACACCATCGAATGGCTGAAGCGCTTCGACGTCGAGGCGCTGGTGTCGCGCGGCTCGTCGCTGAAATTCTGCCTGGTCGCCTGCGGCGAGGCCGATCTCTACCCGCGTTTCGGCCGCACCATGGAATGGGACACGGCCGCCGGCGACGCCATCCTGCGGGCTGCCGGCGGCATGACCATGACCGCCGACGGCGTTCCGCTCACCTATGGCAATCGCGACCGACCCGGCCAAGCCGATTTCGCCAACCCCTCTTTCGTGGCGCTCGGCGACCTTATGCTGCGTGACGCTGCGGGAAGGCGGTTGCTGGAGCCGGACAGGCACATTGTCCGCTGATCGGGCCGTCCCGGCTGCGCAACCGCGTTCCTGCCGCGGCTGCCTCAACGACATTTCCGTTCTCGCCCCTTGTGGGCGGCCGGGCTATTCTGGCTAATTGACGCAGACGAACCGCCCAGCAAGGACCGCCACGATGCCCCTTTTCCCGCTCTCGAGACGTTCGCTGCTGTCCGGCTCGGCCGCGCTGCTCGCCTCCACCGCCTTGCCGGCCCATCTGTGGGCGCAGGAGACGCCGAAGAAAGGTGGGCGCCTGATCGTCGCCGCCGATTCGGAGCCGCGCAACCTCAACCCGGCGATGGTCGCCTCCAACGGCGTGTTCTTCGTGGCGAGCAAGGTGGTGGAGCCGCTCGCCGAAGCCTCCTTTGACGGCGCCGACGGTCTGGTCCCGCGGCTGGCGACGAGTTGGGAAGGTTCCGGCGACGGATTGTCCGTCACCTTCCGGCTGCGCGAGGGCGTCACCTGGCACGACGGAAAACCCTTCACCTCGGCCGATGTCGCCTTCTCGGCGCTCAACGTATGGAAGCCGCTGCAGAATCTCGGCCGCGTCGTCTTCAAGGATTTGGAGGCGGTGGACACGCCGGACGAACATACCGCCGTCTTCCGCTTCTCTAAGCCGACGCCGTTCCAGCTCATCCGCAACGCCCTGCCGCCGCTGACCAGCGTGCTGCCGAAGCATGTCTACGAGCAGGGCGAGATCGCCGACAACCCGGCCAACACCGCGCCGATCGGCACCGGCCCGTTCCGCTTCGCCGAGCACAAGCCTGGCGAATATTACCGGCTGGAGCGGTATGCGTCCTATTGGGACAAGGACCTGCCGCTTCTCGACGAGATCATCTACCGCGTCCTGCCCGATCGCGCCGCCGCCGCCGGCGCGCTCGAGGCGGAGGAGATTCATCTTGCCGCCTTCTCGGCCGTGCCGCTCGCCGACCTCGCCCGCATCGCCGAGGTCCCCGGCCTCAAGGTGGTGTCGCGCGGCTATGAGGATCTCACCTATCAGCTCGTCGTCGAGATCAACCACCGCCGCAAAGAACTCGCCGACCGCAAGGTCCGCCAAGCCATCGCCCATGCGATCGACAGGAAGTTCGTCGTCGACACCATCTTCCTCGGCTACGCCAACGCCTCGACCGGCCCGGTGCCGCTCAACAGCAAGACCTTCTATACCGACGAGGTGCCGCTCTACGCCTTCGATCCCGCCAGGGCCGATGCGCTGCTCGAAGAGGCCGGCTATCCGCGCGGCGGCGACGGCAAGCGCTTCTCGCTGAAGCTGCTGCCGGCCCCCTATTTCAACGAGACGCGGCAGTTCGGCGACTATCTGCGCCAGGCGCTCGCCGTGGTCGGCATCGATGCCGAGATCGTCAACAACGACGCCGCGGCGCATCAGAAGGCCGTCTACACCGACCATGCCTTCGATCTTGCGGTGGCCCCGCCGGTCTTCCGCGTCGATCCGGCGATCTCCACCACAATCCTCGTGCAGAGCGGCTTGCCGGACGGCGTGCCCTTCTCCAACCAGGGCGGCTACAGGAACGAGGCCATCGACGCCCTCATCGCCAAAGCGTCGGAGACGATCGATCCGGAGGCCCGCATCGCCCTTTATCGCGAATTCCAGAAGCTCGTCGCCGAGGACCTGCCGCTGATCAACGTCGCCGAATGGGGTTTCGTCAGCGTCGCGCACGAATCGGTCGGCAACATCGCCAACAATCCGCGCTGGGTGGTCTCCAACTGGGCGGACACCTGGCTCGGTGCGTAATCTGTGACAAATGCTTGCATACCGGCGTCGCGGATGCTGAATTCCTGAGGTGAGCGCCCTCATGAACCGCGTCCGCGCCGTCATCCTGCGCCGCCTTGTGGGCGCCGTCGCGGTCCTGGCGATCGTCATTGTCGGCGGCTTCTTCCTGCTCGAGGCAGCACCGGGGGATGCGGTGGACGCCTATGTCGCGTCGACCGGCGGCGATGCCGGCATGATCGAGGAGCTCAGAAAGGCCTGGGGTCTCGACCGCTCGCCGCTCGCCCGCTTCGGCCTCTATGTCTGGTCGCTCGCGCAGCTCGATCTCGGCCGTTCCGTCACCTTTTCGCGGCCGGTGCTCGACGTGGTGCTGGAGCGGCTGCCCAACACGCTGCTGCTGATGGGCAGCGCCACGGCGCTATCGTTTTCACTCGGGTCGCTGCTCGGAATCCTTGCCGGCTCACGACCAGGCAGTCTGCGTGACCGCCTGCTGTCGATCGGCTCGCTCGCCCTCTATGCCGTGCCCGGTTTCTGGCTCGGCCTCGTGCTGACGGTGCTGTTTTCCGTGCAACTGCGCTGGTTCCCGGTGAGCGGCATCGAGACCATCGCGTCGGGCAAGCAGGGGCTGGACCGCGCCCTCGACATCGGTCGGCATCTGGTCCTTCCCGTCGCCAGCCTCGGCCTCATCTACCTGGCGCTCTACCTGCGGGTCATGCGCGCCGGCATGGCGGAGGCCTGGCGCATGGATTTCGTGCTCGCCGCCCGCGCCCGCGGCCTGCCGCGCCGCCGCATCGTCATCGGCCATGTGGCGCGCAACGCGCTGCTGCCGCTGGTCACCATGCTCGGCCTGCAATCGGCGGCGATGCTCGGCGGCAGCGTCGTCATCGAAAGCCTGTTTTCGGTTCCCGGGCTCGGCCGGCTGGCGCAGGAGGCGGTGGCCGGCCGCGACACGCCGCTGCTGCTCGGCATCATCCTGGTCAGCGCCGTGCTGGTGGTTATCATCAACCTGGCGGTCGACATCCTCTATGCCGTGCTCGACCCGCGCGTCGGCGCCGGCGAGGCGGCATGACCTTGCGACGCTTCCTGCGCTCGCCCGAGGCGCTTGCCGGCGCGGCGATCCTGTCCGCGCTCGTGGTCATGGCGCTTGTCGCCCCGCTCCTGTTCCCGGCCGATCCGCTGTCGATCGCCGGGCGGCCGCTGACCCCGCCATTCCAGGACTGGTCGCTGCCGCTCGGCACGGACAGGCTCGGCCGCGACGTGCTCGCCGGCCTGTTCCACGGCGCCCGCACCTCGCTCGCCGTCGGGCTGGCGGCCGCCGCCGCCGCAATCGTTGCCGGCTCGCTTGTCGGGACTGCGGCCGGCTTCGCCGGTGGCCTGACCGACGATGTGCTCATGCGCATCACCGACGCCTTCCAGACCGTTCCCGGCTTCCTGCTGGCGCTGGCCTTCGTCAGCGTCGCCGGTCCGTCGCTGGCCACCGTGGTGGGCGCCATCGCCCTCGGAGCCTGGACCGGACCGGCCCGCATCGCCCGCGCCGAGATCCTGTCCATCCGCGAGCGCGATTTCGTCGCCGGCGCCCGCGTCGTCGGCATGCATCCGGTCGAGATCGCCCTGCGCGAGGTGCTGCCCAATGCCCTGCCGCCGGTGCTGGCGCTGAGCTCGGTCATCGTCGCCGGCGCCATCCTGATCGAGGCCTCGCTGTCCTTCCTCGGCCTGGGCGACCCCAACCGCGTGACCTGGGGCGGCATGATTGCCGAGGGCCGCGCCGTGCTGCGCTCGGCACCCTTCCTCTCCATCATCCCCGGCATCGCGCTGGTGCTGTCGGTGCTCGGCGTCTATCTCGTCGGCGAAAGCGTGGTCGAGGCTTCGGCGACGCGCAGGAGCCTGTCGTGACGCCGCTGCTGGAAATCGCCGGGCTGCGCGTGCGTTATGCCTCCGCGGCAGGCGAGGCGCTGGCCGGCATCGACCTGACGATCGGTGCCGGCGAGCGCGTCGCCGTCATCGGCGAGAGCGGCTCGGGCAAGAGCTCTTTGGCGCTGGCGATCGCCGGCCTGCTGCCGCGCGACGCGCGGGTCGGCGGCGTGCTCTCCTGGCCGGGCCTGTCGCGGCCGCCACGCAACGGCAAGGATGTCGGCTTCGTCTTCCAGGACCCGGCGGGAACCCTCGACCCGGTCGCGACGGTGGGTCGTCAGGTCGCCGAGGTCGTCAAAGTCCATCTCGGCCTCGACCGCCGGTCCGCCATGAGCCGTGCCGCAGAACTGTTCGGCCGGGTCCGCCTGCCCGATCCGGACATCCTGCTGCATGCCTATCCGCACCAGCTCTCCGGCGGGCAGAAGCAGCGCGTCGGCATCGCCGCCGCCATCGCGGCCGAGCCGGCCCTGCTGATCGCCGACGAGCCGACCAGCGCGCTCGACACCATCGTCCAGGCCGGGATCGTCAGGCTGATCGACACGCTGGTGCGCGACACCGGCATGGCGCTGCTGATCGTCACGCACGACATCGCCCTCGCCGCGTCGATCGCCGACCGCATCGTCGTGCTGAAGGATGGGGCGATCGTCGAAACCGGCACCGCCGCCGGGATCATCCGGGAACCGCAGGCCGATTACACACGCGCGCTGCTTGCCTCCTGCCTGCCTCTCGACGATCCGGCATCTCCCGGCGAGGGTCGGGTATGACCGAACGCCTGCTGACTGCCACCGGGCTGCGAAAGACCTTCAGGCGGGGGGAGAACCGCCTGGCCGCACTGGACGGCGTCAATTTCTCGCTGGCGCGCGGCGAGACGCTGGCGCTGGTCGGCCCGTCCGGCAGCGGCAAGTCGACGCTCGCCCGCGTGGTCATGCGGCTCGTCGAGCCGGACGCGGGCAGCCTGTTCTTCGACGGAATAGACCTGCTTGCCCTGCGCGGCGCCCCGTTGCGCCGCCTGCGGCCCAGAGTTCAGATGGTGTTCCAGGATCCGCTCGCCGCCTTCAACCCGCGCGCCACGGTCGAGCGCGTGCTCGACGACCCCCTGCGTATCCACGGCCTCGTTCCTCGATCCGGACGCCCGGCTGCGATCGACGCCCTGTTGGAGGAAGTCGGCCTCTCCCGCGCCTTGCGAGAGCGGCGTATCCACGAGATCTCGGGCGGGCAGCGGCAGCGCGTGGCGATTGCCCGCGCCATTGCCACGCGGCCGGAGCTGATCGTGCTCGACGAGGCGGTTTCGGCTCTCGACGTCTCCGTGCGCGCCGACATCCTGGACCTGCTCGCCGGTCTGCGTCAGAACCGGCAGATCGCCTATCTGTTCATCACCCATGACCTCGCCGTCGCCCGCAGCTTCGCCCACCGCATCGCCGTGATGGACGGCGGACGCATCGTCGAGACCGGCGACGCCCGTCGCGTGATAGCCGCGCCGCAATCGGCCATGGGTCAGGCACTGGTCGTGGCGGCGATACGGCTGCCGGCCGCGTCCCCGCGGCCATGATGCTCGACGCCATTTCGCCCCATTCGCAACCATGCTAACCCCTGGCGCATGGCACAGCTCAAAGCCCATGAAGTCGATGCGTGGCTCGCCCGGCCGCGCCAGGAGACGCCCGTCGTCCTCATCTACGGCCCCGACCGCGGCCTGGTCAGCGAGCGGGCGCGCCGTTTCGCTCAAAACACGGGGATTGCACTGGACGACCCCTTCTCGGTCGTTCGTCTCGACGCCGCCGAGCTCGACAAGGATCCCGGCCGGCTTCTCGACGAGGCCAACACGATCCCGATGTTTGCCGGACGCCGGCTGTTGTGGGTGCGCAATGCGCAGGGCCAGAAGACTTTTGCTGAAGACGTGAAGGCGCTGTGTGCGTCCCCGCTCGCCGACGCCGTCCTGCTGATCGAGGCAGGCGACCTCAAGAAAGGGACCGGCCTGCGGGCGGCGGTGGAATCGGCGGCTGCCGGCATAGCACTGCCTTGCTATGCCGACGACGCCCGCTCGGTCGACGCGGTCATCGACGACGAGCTGCGCAAGGCCGGCCTGTCGATCGATCCGGAGGCTCGCGCGCTGCTGCGCCGCAATCTCGGCGGCGATCGCATGGCTAGCCGCGGCGAGGTCGCCAAGCTGGCGCTTTATGCACTCGGCACCGGCAGCATATCGGTGGAGGACGTCCGCGCGCTGACCGGCGATGTCTCGTCGATTTCCGTGGACGAGGCCGTGGACGCCGTTCTGGAGGGCAATCTCCAGGCCTTCGATGCGGCCTTCGCGCGCCAGGCAGTCGGCTCCAGCCAGGCCTATGCGGTTCTTTCGTCGCTGCAGCGGCAGCTCCAGGCGCTTCAGCTCATGCGCGTGGCGATGGAGAGGAACGGGACGAATGCCGCCTCCGCCGTCGCTGCCGCAAAACCAGCCGTCTTTTTCAGCCGTCGGCGGTTGGTCGAACAGGCGCTGGGGCGATGGACCAGCCGCGGGCTGGCCCGCATCCTGTCCAGACTGCACGATACGGTGCTGCAAACCAGGCGGCGGCCCGACCTTGCCGTCGCCCTGGCACACGGCACCCTGCTGCAGATCGCAGTGGAGTCCCGGCAGAACGCCAAGGGCGCTTTACGCTAGAGCATGATCCCCGAAAGTTGCCGACTTTTAGGATCATGCGCCAAAGCAGCCGGCAAACTATCTTGGCAATTATGTCTTTAGCCGGCGGCACAAATCGTCGAGCTGTTCCAGGCTGCGGTAGGCGATGCGCATCTCGCCGCCCTGCTGTTTGTGGTTGATCGCGACCTTCAGCCCGGTCACGTTGGTCAGCAGCTTCTCCAGCGCGACCGTATCGGCATCCTTCTCGCGCTGCGTCTTGGCCGGCGCCTCTTGCGGCGTCTCCGCCGGCTGCTGGGCCAGCGCCTCGGCCTGGCGCACCGACAGGCCCTCGTCGACGATGCGCTTGGCCAGGCCGGTCGGGTCCTGCGCCGTCACCAGCGTCCGTGCATGGCCGGCCGACAGGGCGCCATCGATCAGCATGCCGCGAACGTCGTCGGGCAGCTTGAGCAGCCGCAACGTATTCGCGACATGGCTGCGGCTCTTGCCGATCACCTGGCCGAGATCGGCCTGGGTATAGCTATGGTCGTCGATGAGCTGCTGATAGCCCATCGCCTCCTCGATCGGGTTGAGATCGGTGCGCTGGACGTTCTCGATGATCGCAAGCTCCAGCGCCGTGCGGTCGTTGACCTCGCGCACGATCACCGGGATGTCGATCAGCCCCGCCCGCTGGGCCGCCCGCCAGCGCCGCTCGCCGGCGATGATCTCGTAGCGCCCCGGCGTATTGCCGGACGGCCGCACCACCACCGGCTGGACGATGCCGTGTTCCTTGATGGATTGCGCCAGGTCGGTGAGGTCGGCGTCGCCGAAGGCACGCCGGGGATTGCGCGGGTTGGGCTCGATGAATTCGATCGGCACCTTGCGATCGCCCTGCACAACCGGCTGCTGCGGCTCCGCCGGCTTGTCGATTTCGCCGATCAGCGCGGCAAGTCCGCGCCCAAGCCTACGTCTGGAAGGATCATCGTTCATGATACGTCGCTCAACTTACAGTTCGTCCCCAGGCAACCTCACGCTGCCCGCAGGCGGCGCTCCTGCCGGATCACTTCCGACGCCAGCTGCAGATACGCCTGGCTGCCCGTGCATTTGAGATCGTAGAGGATCGCCGGCTTGCCGTGCGACGGCGCTTCCGAGACGCGCACGTTGCGGGGGATGATCGTGTTGTAGACCTTGTCGCCGAGATGGGCCCGCACGTCGTCGACGACCTGATTGGCCAGGTTGTTGCGGCCGTCATACATGGTCATGACGATCCCCTGGATGGTGAGATCGGGGTTGACCGTCCGGTGGACCTCTTCGACCGTCTCGAGCAACTGGCTCAAGCCTTCCAGCGCAAAGAACTCGCATTGCAGGGGAACAAGCACGGAATCCGCCGCCGCCATGGAGTTCAACGTCAACAGGTTGAGGGAGGGCGGACAATCGATCAAGATATAGCTGTAGAGACCCACTCTCGCTGCCGAGGAGCGAACCGCATTGCGCAGCCGCAGCACGCGGTCGGGAGTGCCTGCGATCTCCATTTCCACGCCGAGCAGGTCGAGCGTGGAGGGAACGAGGAACAGGCCAGGAACGGCCGTCTCCATCGCCGCGTCTTCGAGCGACAGCGCCCCGGTGAGCACGTCGTAGGAGGACGAGACACGATCCCGGCGGTCGATGCCCAAGCCGGTGCTGGCATTGCCCTGCGGATCGAGATCGACGAGCAAGACCCGCTCCCCGATCGCGGCCAGGGCCGTCGCCAGGTTGATGGCGGTGGTGGTCTTGCCCACCCCGCCCTTCTGGTTGGCGATGGTGATGATCCGAGGCGATTGGGACATGGTTCCGCCGCGATGGCTGTTTCTGTCAGCGCGCCCGATCCAGCCGGCTTATCTCCAGGATAACGCTCTGCGATTCGACCGCGCTTGGGTGTTCTATCAGGTGATAGTGCCACAAGTGAGAACTTTCTTCGATCTCGCGACGATATTCACGACCTTTGTGGAATAGCGCCGTTGCACCCTTTGTCAGCCATGGCTCCGAAAGAGCCAGCAGGTCGGAAAGGGATGCGAGAGCACGCGACGTGACGACGTCGACCTGCCCGATTTTTTCGTGGACCTGTTCGATCCGCCGCCCATGGATGGCCGCCGGCAGGCCGAGCTCGCCGCTTGCCGTCTGAAGGAACGCGGTCTTTTTTCGATTGCTCTCGACGAGGTCTATATGGAAGCCCGGCTTCTCACGCCCAAGAATGGCCAAGACCAGACCCGGAAAGCCGCCGCCGGACCCGAGGTCAACCCATCTGCCGGACAGCGGCCGGAGCTTTGCCAGTTGCGCGCTGTCAAGAATGTGTCGGTCCCACAGATCCTCCACCGTCGAAGCGGCAACCAGATTCGTTACCGCGTTCCAGCGCTGGAAAAGTGCGACGAACCGCTGCAGGCGGGAGAAAGTTTCACGTGAAACAGGCCCTGCGATCTTGACAAGCGCCTCGGATGCTTCGGCGTTCACGCCGCCCGGTCTCCAGCGCCCCGCTCTGCCTCGCGGACACGCGCGGCGATGATCGCCATAGCCGCCGGCGTCATACCTTCCATCCGCGCCGCCGCGGCGATCGATGCCGGCCTGCGATGCGCCATCTTCTGCTTCAACTCGTTGGACAAGCCGGGAAGCGAAGCAAAATCAAGGCCTTCCGGAATAAGCCGTTCCTCGTCCCTTCTTATCTGCTCGATATCCCCGGTCTGCTTGTCGAGGTACACCGCATATCCTGCTTCGATCTCCAGGCTCTCCGCGGTCTTCGCGTCGAGAGCAGCCAACTCGGGCCATATGCCCGACAGCAGCGGGACATCGATTTCGGGATAGGACAGCAGCTCGAAGGCCGACCGTCGCTTGCCGTCCATATTGATGTTCAGACCGTGCCGCCGCGCTTCGTTGGGCGTCAGCGACAAGGATTGCGCAAGACCCATGGCCTGCTCCCGCCGGCGAGCCAGCGCTGCAAAGGCGCTACGGCGCTCGACCGACGCCAGGCCCCATTTTTCCGCAAGCGGAGTCAGCCGCGTGTCGGCATTGTCGGCCCGAAGCGACAGGCGAAACTCCGCCCTGGACGTGAACATGCGGTAAGGTTCGGTCACGCCCCTTGTCGTAAGGTCGTCGACCATGACCCCGATATAAGCCTCGGAGCGGCCGATGACGACGCCCGCTTCGCCCGAAGCGCGCCGTGCCGCGTTGAGCCCGGCCAGCAGACCCTGCGCCGCCGCCTCCTCGTAGCCGGTGGTGCCGTTGATCTGCCCGGCCAGGAAAAGGCGGGCGATCTTGCGGGTCTCGAGGGTGGCGTGGAGCTCGCGCGGATCGACGTGGTCGTACTCGATCGCGTAGCCCGGCTGCAGCATCTTGGCGCGCTCCAGCCCCGGAATGGTCTTGAGCAGGGCGAGCTGCACGTCTTCTGGAAGAGAAGTCGAAATCCCATTGGGATAGACCACCGGATCGCCCAGGCCTTCCGGCTCGAGAAATATCTGGTGGCCGTCTCGGTCGCCGAACTTGACGATCTTGTCCTCGATCGAAGGGCAGTAGCGCGGCCCGACCCCCTCGATGGAGCCGGAATACATCGCCGACCGATGCAGATTGTCGCGGATGACGCGATGCGTAGCCTCCGTGGTGCGGGTGATGCCGCATTCGATCTGCGGATTGGCGATCGATTCGGTTATCAGCGAGAAAGGCACAGGCTCCTCGTCCGCGGCCTGCCGGTCGAGGCCTGCCCAGTCGATCGTTGCGGTATCCAGGCGCGGCGGGGTTCCCGTCTTCAGGCGCTTTAGCGCGAAGCCGGCATGGCTCAGCGAAGCCGAAAGGCTGGCGGCCGCCTTCTCGTTCATCCGGCCGGCGGGAATGCGCCGCTCGCCGATATGGATCAGGCCGCGCAGGAAGGTACCCGTGGTGAGCACCATGGCCCCGCATAGGATATGCGTACCGTCGGTCAGTATCAGGCCACGCGCTTGGCCGTCGTTGACAACGATCTCGGCAACTTCGCCTTCCAGGACGGAAAGGTTCGGCTGCAGTTGGATAAGGTGTTGGATCGCCTCGCGATACAATTTGCGATCGGCCTGGGTGCGCGGCCCGCGCACCGCCGGGCCTTTGCGCCGGTTGAGCAGGCGGAACTGGATGCCGCCCATGTCGGCCGCACGGCCCATGATGCCGTCCAGCGCGTCGATCTCGCGCACGAGCTGGCCCTTGCCGATGCCGCCGATCGCCGGGTTACAGGACATGGTGCCGATCGCCGCGGCGCTCATCGTCACCAGGGCGGTCCGGGCACCGACGCGCGCAGCCGCCGCGGCAGCTTCGCTGCCGGCATGGCCGCCGCCGACCACCACCACGTCGAACATCACTGATTGTGCCATGTCGTTTGCATAGGCGCCTCGCGGCGCCTGTCAAGTATTCGCGCTCGTGCACCGCCCGTGAAGCGCATGTTTCACGTGAATCACGAGCTATTTGCCGATGCAGAACTGGCCGAAGATCGCCTCCAGCAGATCCTCCACGTCGATTTCTCCGACGATCCGCCCCAAGGCATTGCTCGCCAGCCGAAGCTCCTCCGAGCGGAGTTCCAATGGTATCGCAGCCAGGCTGCGCCGAAGATGGGTCATAGATTCCTCAAGCAACGCTACATGGCGGATCCGCCACGGTATCAGTTCGCCACGCTGCGGCCCCGCCTTTGCGGCACGGTCCTCGATCGCCGCCAGCAACTCGGGCAAGCCTTCGCCGCTTACGCAGGAGATGAGAAAATCATACGGGTCCGTTGACTCCATCTGGCCGACCAGGTCGCGCTTGGTCCCCACTCGCAGGACTTCGCCGGGAAAGCGCTCGCTGACCGCCACGGGAGCGGACAGGTCTTCAAGCGCCAGCACGAGCGAGGCTCCTTGCGCCCGCGCCCGCGCCTTCTCCATGCCGAGGCGCTCCACCTTGCCGCCGGTTTCGCGCAATCCGGCCGTATCCGTTAACCTTACTTTCGTGCCGTTCAGATCGAGCGCGATTTCGATCAGGTCGCGGGTCGTGCCTGGCTCCTCGGTGACGATTGCCACCTCGCGGCGAGCCAATGCATTCAGCAGGCTGGATTTTCCGGCATTCGGGGCGCCGACCAGCACGACATCGAAACCGTCGCGAAGCATTTCGGCTTTCGCATAGCTGCCCGCATGCCCGCGGATTTCGGTCAGAAGCGTCTCCATGTCGGCCCAAACCTGATCCGAGACAGAGCCGGGCACGTCGCTTTCGTCGGCAAAGTCCAGTTCGGCTTCGACCAGCGCCCGCGCCCGGATCAACCGGCCACGCCATCCGCTGTAGAGCTTCGCATGCTGGCCGCTGCTGTTCTCGACAGCGAAGCGCCGCTGGCCTTCGGTCTCGGCGGCGATGATGTCGGCCGTCGCTTCGGCGTCCAGCAGGTCCATCTTACCGTTTTCGAAGGCGCGGTGCGTGAACTCTCCCGCCTGCGCCAGCCGGCAGCCCGGCCGCTGGACAATGGTCCGCAGCAACGTATCGACCGCCGCCCGGCCACCATGAATCTGGAACTCGCCGCAATCCTCGCCGGTAAAACTGTGAGGTCCGGGAAAGAACAACGTCAGGCCGCTGTCCAGCACCGACCCGTCAGGCAGCCTCAGGACACCGAACCGCGCCATTCGCGGTGGCGGCAGCAATCCGGCAAGATCCGTGATCGTCTCCCTGACCGCCGGTCCGCTCATGCGTACGACCGCGACCCCTGCCGGCAGACGCCCGCTCGACAAGGCAACGATCGTGTCGCTTGTTTTGCCGGCAACAGGAGAGGAGCCTGTAATACGCATCTTCCAGCCGTTGGAATCCGGCGTCAGCCTAGCGTGGACCGCAGGCCTGTGGCCACTCGATTTCGCGGTGGCAGACCATCGCGGACCTCCGCGACAGTCGCGGCTCTATCCAATGGTCCCGACGTACGTTCCGGAGCCGAATCGAACCGCTTATCAGAAGACTTGTTTCGAGTGCGAATCGACAACCCTCGGCGATCTCGCGTCAGGTGTTCATCGAATCGAAGAAGTCCGAATTGGACTTGGTCTGCTTGAGCTTGTCGATCAGGAACTCGATCGCGTCGGTGGTGCCCATCGGGGCCAGGATGCGGCGCAGCACGAACACCTTCTGCAGGTCCTGCCTTGGCACCAGCAGGTCTTCCTTGCGGGTACCGGACTTGAGGATGTCCATGGCCGGGAAGATGCGCTTGTCCGCCACCTTGCGGTCGAGCACGATTTCCGAATTGCCGGTGCCCTTGAACTCCTCGAAGATCACCTCGTCCATGCGGCTGCCGGTATCGATCAGCGCGGTCGCGATGATGGTGAGCGACCCGCCTTCCTCGATGTTGCGCGCCGCGCCGAAGAAGCGTTTCGGCCGCTGCAGCGCGTTGGCGTCCACGCCGCCGGTCAGCACCTTGCCGGAGGACGGCACCACGGTGTTGTAGGCGCGGCCGAGGCGGGTGATCGAATCGAGCAGGATGACGACGTCGCGCCCGTGCTCGACCAGTCGCTTGGCCTTTTCGATGACCATCTCGGCCACCTGGACGTGCCGTACGGCCGGCTCGTCGAAGGTCGAGGAGACCACCTCGCCCTTCACCGAGCGCTGCATGTCGGTCACCTCTTCCGGGCGCTCGTCGATCAGCAGCACGATCAGGTAGCATTCCGGATGATTGCTGGTGATCGAATGGGCTATGTTCTGGAGCAGCACCGTCTTGCCGGTGCGCGGCTGCGCCACGATCAGCGCGCGCTGGCCCTTGCCGATCGGCGCCACCAGGTCGATGACGCGCGGGGAGATGTCCTTCGTGGTCGGGTTTTCCATCTCCATCTTCAACCGCGAGGTCGGATAGAGCGGCGTCAAATTGTCGAAGTGAATCTTGTGCCGGATCTTCTCCGGATCGTCGAAATTGATCGAGTTGACCTTGAGCAGCGCGAAATAGCGTTCGCCTTCCTTCGGGCTGCGAATCGGTCCCTCGACCGTATCGCCGGTCTTCAGCGAGAAGCGGCGGATCTGCGAAGGCGAGATGTAGATGTCGTCCGGGCCCGGCAGATAGTTGGCGTTGGCCGAGCGCAGGAAGCCGAAACCGTCCTGCAGCACCTCGACGACGCCGTCGCCGATGATCTCGACATCCTGCGCCGCCAGCTTCTTCAGGATCGCGAACATCAGCTCCTGCTTGCGCATGACGCTGGCATTCTCGACATCGAGCGATTCGGCGAAGGCGATCAGGTCGATCGGCTTCTTGTTCTTGAAGTCCTGAAGTTTCATTTCCTGCATAGGAGGCCTTGGCGAAGGTGAGAAAAAGCTATCGACGAATGCGATGAGCGCGCCTGACGCAACCGACTGCGAATTCCAAGATGAGGGGCGGCGTGTGGCGGAGAGGAGGGCCCCGCTTTTACCGCCTCGCTAGAGAAAGAGCAAGGCGCCTTTTCGGTTCCAGCGATCAGAACGGTTTGACCACGACGAGGACGACGATCACGATCATCAGCACGGTCGGAACCTCGTTGACGATGCGCCAATGCCGCGCCGGCTTTTCGTTGCGGTCTTCGGCGAAGCGCCGCAGCGCACTGCCGAGATAGCCATGCACGGCCGACATCGCCACCACCAGCGCTATCTTGGCATGCAGCCAGCCGCCCATGAAACCGAACTGGCTCCAGGCCAGCCACAGTCCGAACACCCAGGTGGCGATCATCGCCGGATTGATGATCAGGCGGTAGAGCCGCCGCTCCATGACCTTGAAGGTCTCGGATTGCACCGAGCCCGGCTCGGCTCCGGCATGATAGACGAACAGCCGGGGCAGATAGAGCATGCCGGCCATCCAGGAGATGACCGCGATCACATGGGCTGCCTTGATCCAGAGGCTGAGATCGACCGGATCGAGAAGGAAGAGCAGGCCCGCGGCGACTGCGAAAAGGACGAGCGCCATCGCCGCTCGCTTGGCGGCGACACGGCCGCTGCTGGTGTTGCTGTCCGTGCTGCTCACTGCACTGCTCCCACGCTGGTCGCCGAATGAAGCGTCCCGTCCGGTCGGAGACGGACTTCGCTGTCCCTGGCGCTCCTCTAAAACTTTAAACATTCATAAAGGAATTTCTGATTCTATGACTCTGTTGGAATCGGTGATTGGACGTTTTCCCGGCCGGGCATTGTGTCGCGGGCCGGCTTTCGGCTGTGGGTGCCTCCCGCCGGGATGGGGAGAACTGCGGGGAAAACGCCAAAACCTCCTGTTTTTCAGAGAGTTCCAGACGACTGGGTTCCCGCTCCCGTTGAACGACGATTGGGTCTGCCCGGTTTTCCCCATAATTGCCAGCACCGCGCCATCAGGCTTCGCGCCGCGGTGAATTGTGGACAAGCGGCGTTCTGATACAGTCCGCCCGACGGGCAGGGCGTATTCCGGCCCGTTGTCCACATCCCCCCACAGGACCGGGCGCGCTCTGTGAACAAGTCGCAGAACTTCTTCCACCTCCACCTGATTTCCGATGCCACCGGCGAGACGCTGCTCGCCGCCGGCCGTGCCGCGGCCGCGCAGTACAAGCATGCGCGGGCGATCGAACACATCTACCCGCTGATCCGCACTGAAAAGCAGCTCGACAAGGTGTTCGAGGACATCGATGAGGAGCCGGGCATCGTCCTCTACACCATCGTCGACCAGCACCTGGCGGGACTGATCGATTCGCGCTGCGCCGAGATGGGCCTGCCCTGCGTGTCGGTGCTGGAGCCGGTGCTTGGCGTCTTCCAGTCCTATCTCGGCACGCCGGCCGGCCGGCGCGTCGGCGCCCAGCATGTGCTCGACGCCGAATATTTCCGCCGCATCGACGCGCTCAACTTCACCATGGAGCATGACGACGGCCAGTCGCCCGACGACGTCGACGAGGCCGACATCGTCCTGATCGGCATATCGCGCACGTCCAAGACGCCGACATCGATCTATCTCGCAAACCGCGGCATCAAGACCGCCAACATTCCGATCGTGCTCGGGGTGCCTATGCCCGAAAGCCTGGCGCTGGCGACCCGGCCGCTGATCGTCGGCCTGATCGCCAGCGCCGAACGCGTTTCGCATGTCCGGCAGAACCGTGTGCTCGGCATGACCACCGGCTTCGACTCCCAGGCCTATGTCGACCGCGCTACCATCGCCGAGGAGCTGGCCTACGCCCGCCAGATCTGCGCGCGCCACAATTGGCCGACGATCGACGTCAGCCGGCGCTCGATCGAGGAGACGGCGGCGGCGATCGTTGCCCTGCGCGGCAAGACGCGTTAGAGCATGATCCCGGGAAGCTGCAGACTTTTCCGACAAGATCATGCGGCAAAACAACGAGATAGAACGGGATGCCGGTTCGATCCGATCGCATTCCGCTCTAGGGCGATTACCGACACCACTTGCGCGAGGGCGCGACGATGACGCTCATCCTGGCTTCTGCGAGCCCGTTCCGCAGGACGATGTTGGTCGATGCCGGCCTCGACATCCGGCCTGTTGCCGCCCGGATCGACGAGCGCATGGTCGAGGCGCCGCTCGCCGGTTCCGGCGCGACGCCGGAGGAGGTGGCAGAGGTGCTGGCCGAGGCCAAGGCGATCGAGGTGAGCGGGCGCAATCCCGGAGCCCTGGTGCTGGGCTGCGACCAGACGCTGTCGCTGGGCGACAGGCTGTTCCACAAGCCGAAGGACATGGAGGATGCGCGGCGCCATCTGCTGGCGCTCTCCGGCAAGACCCATCATCTCAACAGCGCTGCGGTCCTGGTGCGCGACGGCGAGACGCTGTGGCGCACGGTTTCGGTCGCGCGACTGACCATGCGGCCTCTCGACCCGGCCTTCATCGGCCGCCACCTCGCCCGCGTCGGCGACAAGGCGCTGCGGAGCGTCGGCGCCTATCAGATCGAGGGCGAGGGGATCCAGCTGTTCGAGAGGATCGACGGCGACTATTTCACCATTGTCGGCCTGCCCCTGCTGCCGGTGCTGGCGGCGCTGCGCGACCTGGGGGCGATCGATGCCTGAGGCAAGACGCAGGGCCTTCGTCTGCGGGCACCCGATCGCCCATTCGCGGTCGCCGAAGATCCACGCGCATTGGCTCGCCCGCTACAGACTTTCCGGAAGCTACGAAGCCGTCGACGTTGCGCCGGGCGACTTCGAGGCCTTCGTTTCGTCGCTCGCAGGCGGCACGTTCGTCGGCGGCAACGTCACCTTGCCGCACAAGGAGGCTGCATTCCGCGCCGTCGACCGTCGCGACGACGCGGCCGAACGGATCGGCGCGGTCAACACGCTCTGGCTCGAGCGCGGCCTGCTGCATGGATCGAACACCGACGCCTACGGCTTCGCGGCCAATCTCGACGAGCATGCGCCGGGATGGGCGCATGCGGGGACCGCGGTGGTCCTTGGCGCCGGCGGAGCGGCCCGGGCCGTGCTCTACGCGCTCAAGGCACGGGGCTTCCGCGACATCCGTATCGTCAACCGGACGCTGGAGCGGGCGCGGCTGCTTGCCCGCGAGTTCGGCCCGGCCTTCTCCGCCCATCCGCTCGCCGCGACCGGCGAGTTGCTTGGCGATGCGGCGCTGCTGGTCAACACCACCTCCGTCGGCATGCATGGCGAGGCCGAGCTTCCGCTGGACCTCGGGCATCTGCGGGACAGCGCGTTGGTCACGGACATCGTCTACGTTCCGCTCGAGACGCCGCTCTTGGCGGCGGCCCGGCGGCGCGGCCTGAAAACCGTCGACGGCCTGGGCATGCTGCTCCACCAGGCGGCACCCGGCTTCGAGAGATGGTTCGGCGTCAAGCCGGAGGTGACGCCGGAGCTGCGCGCGCTGGTCGCCGCCGATATCGTCGCGAAGGCGGCATGATCGTCCTCGGCCTCACCGGATCGATCGGCATGGGCAAGTCGACGACCGCCCGCATGTTCGCCGACGCCGGCGTGCCCGTGCATGATTCCGACGAGACGGTGCACCGGCTCTATTCAGGCGCCGCCGCGCCGCTGGTCGAGGCTGCGTTTCCGGGTACGGTGCGCGATGGGGTGGTCGACCGGGCCGAGCTCGCTAGACACGTGCTCGGCAGGCCCGAGGCGCTGGCCAGGCTGGAGGCGATCGTGCACCCGCTGGTACGGGCCGATGCCGATGCCTTCGTCGCCCGGCACCGCGCCGCCGGCGCGCCGCTGGTGGTCCTCGACATTCCGCTGCTGTTCGAGACCGGCGGGCGCGGCCGCGTCGACAAGGTCGCCGTCGTGACGGCGGATCCGGAAATCCAGCGCAGGCGGGTGCTGGCACGGCCGGGCATGACGCAGGCGAAATTCGGTGCCATCCTGGCGAAGCAGGTCCCCGACGCCGAAAAACGGCGCCGGGCCGACTACCTCATCGATACCGGGCTCGGCATGGAGAGTGCTCGAGAGGCCGTTGCCGCCATCATCGCCGATCTGGCGGGGGAAAACCGCAGCTGAGGCGGCGGACACCTTGCTCCGGCCGCGTCCCTGCCGGAAAATCGGTTTCATGAACGTCAGGCGGAAGAACTGATTCGGATGCGGGAAATCATCTTCGATACCGAAACGACCGGGCTCGATCCGCGCGATGATCGCGTGATCGAGATCGGCGGCGTCGAGCTGGACAACCGGTTCCCCACCGGCCGCACCTTCCACATGTACATCAATCCGCAGGGCCGGCCCGTCCACCCCGATGCGCTGGCCGTGCACGGCATCAGCGACGCCGACCTCGTCGGCAAGCCGACCTTTGCCCAGATCGCCGGCGATTTCGTCGACTTCATCGACGGCGCCCGGCTGGTCGCCCACAATGCCGGCTTCGACATGGGCTTCATCAATGCCGAGTTCGCGCGTCTCGGCCTGCCGCCGGTGGCGCCGGAGCGGGTCGTCGACAGCCTGGCGCTGGCGCGCCGCAAGCATCCGATGGGTCCGAATTCGCTCGACGCGCTCTGCCGCCGCTACGGCATCGACAACAGCCGGCGTACCAAGCACGGTGCGCTGCTCGATTCCGAACTGCTGGCGGAAGTCTATATCGAGCTGATCGGCGGCAAGCAGGCCGCGCTCATCCTCGACACCGTCGAGACGGCGCGCGCCGAGCAGTCGATCGAAGCCGTGGAGGTCGCCATCAGGCTGCGGCCGCGGCCGCTTGCGCCGCGGCTGACGTCGGGAGAGACCGAAGCGCATGCGCGCCTGGTCGCGCAATTGGGCGACAAGGCGCTGTGGTTGCAGGTGCCGGGCGCGGTGCGCCCGGCCGACGCGCTCAGCTGACCTTGACCTTGGCGGCGGCCTGATCTTCCGCCAGCTTCTGCTGGAACATCTGGGCGAAATCGATCGGATCGAGCATCAGCGGCGGGAAGCCGCCATTGCGGGTCGCCTCGGCGATGATCTGGCGCGCGAACGGGAACAGCAGCCGCGGGCATTCGATGAACAGCAGCGGCAGCATGTGCTCCTGCGGAAAGCCTTCGATACGGAAGACGCCGCCATAGACCAGCTCGACGTTGAACAGCACTTCCGCCTCGAAGGTGGCCTTGGCGTTCAGCGTCAGGTTGACGTCGAATTCCTTCTCGGAAAGCGGATTGGCGCTGACATTGACGTTGATGTTGATGCCGGGGGCCTTGTCGCGGCCGCGCAGCGAGTTCGGCGCGCCGGGGCTCTCGAAGGACAGATCCTTCACATACTGCGCAAGCACGTTGAGCGTCGGCTTGGTCTGCTGGGCGTTCCCGTTGGTCGCCGTTCCCGCCGGCGTGTTCTCGTTGCTGGCCATCGGCCGGAATCCTCTCGTTTCGGCCGTCTTGCGGCCCGATCAAAATCGCGGCCTCGCTAGCATGCTCGGCTGGGCAACACAAGTTTTGCCGGGCAGGCGGACATGGTCGGATCCCGGGCTCGCGATGACCTGCTACCGAGCTTCGGGTCAGCCCCGGTCGATGCGCCGCCAGGGCGAATCCGGATCGGGCGTCCGTTCATAGTCGTCCTCGTCGAGATCGATCGTCGGCCCCTTGCCGCCACCGCGCCCGCCGCCCGCATGGGGTCTGCCGCGGAACGTCCCGAAGTCACCGACGACCTGCACGCGGTCGCGGACCAGCCGCCAGCCGAGGTCGCGCACCGGCGGCAGGAACAGCAGCAGGCCGATGATGTCGGTGAAGAAGCCGGGGATGATCAGCAGGATGCCGGCGACCAGGATCATCACGCCATGCGCGAGTTGGCGTCCGGGGTCGCGTCCCTCGGCGACATCCTGGCGGATGCGGCTGAGTACGCCGAAACCCTGCAGGCGCAGCAGGATCGAGCCGAGGATGCAGGACGCCAGCACCAGGGCCATCGTCGCCAGCACGCCGATCTCGCTGCCGACGATCACGAAGCCGGCGATCTCGATCAGCGGAAGGGCGAGGAGGAACAGGGGCAGGAGGATGCGTCGCACTGGGATTCCGGATTGAAGGGGTTGGCCGAGCCGGCAATTGCTGCTGGCACATTGTGCCATACATAGGTATGCAGGTGTTTGATTTGAATGATCGCCCCCTGCGATCTATATGAATTGCTGCGACACGCGGTGCCGTGCCCGGTTCCTGTGCCGGGGTCGCACCTTCAATAAGATCGGGTTGGCGGAAGATATGGAATTCTTCGACTTCGGGACGATTTTTTTCTTGGTCGCGGCGGTCGTGATCTTCTTCCAGTTGCGCAACGTGCTCGGCCGCCGCACCGGCAACGAGCGGCAGCCCTTCGATCCCTATACCGCCGGCCGCACCCGCGACAAGGATCCTTCCAAGACGGACAACGTCGTGTCGCTGCCGCGCAAGCGCGGGCCCGGCGAGCCGGACGACACCTATGCGGCGATCGACGCCGTCGCCCCGCCGCCGAGCGACCTCAACAAGGGGCTGCGCGCCATCCGCGACGCCGACCCGACCTTCGAGCCGAAATTCTTCGTCGAGGGCGCCAAGATGGCCTACGAGATGATCGTCATGGCCTATGCCGACGGCGACCGAAAGACCTTGAAGAACCTGCTATCCCGCGAGGTCTATGACGGCTTCGTCGCCGCGATCGGCGATCGCGAGAGCCGCTCGGAGAAGATCCAGTCCTCCTTCGTCGGCATCGACAAGGCCGACATCGTCTCGGCCGAGATGAAGGGCGGCGAGGCGCACATCACGCTGCGCGTCGTCAGCGAGCTGATCTCGGCGACCCGCGACAAGGCCGGCGAGGTGATCGACGGCGATCCGGAGACCGTCGCGGAGGTCAAGGACGTCTGGACCTTCGCCCGCGACACCCGCTCCAAGGATCCCAACTGGAAGCTGGTCGCCACCGAAGCCGAAGACTGATCGTCCGGGCCGCCGAGCGCCGCCATGCCGCCGCTCTCCCCGTCTTTCGTTTTCGGGCATTTCGACGAACTGCCGGGCTGGCATGAGGATGGTTGCCGGGAGGCTTTCGTCGCTTTCCGGCGCTCTGCCTTCCATGTCCTTTCGAAACCCTACCGAACCGGCAGCCTCGGCGTCGACTTCGCCGCCTTCGAAGCCGCCTATGCCGAGGCGAGGGTGGCGGAGGTCGCGGACGGCGCGCAGGCGCGGGCCTTCTTCGAGCGGCATTTCGTTCCGGCCCGGATCGCCGCGGAGGACGGCGGCAGGGGTTTCGTCACCGGTTTTTACGAGCCCGCGGTTTCTGCCTCGCCGGTCCGAACGGCAGATTTCACGGTTCCGCTGCTGGCGCGCCCGCACGATCTGGTCGACGTCGACGACGCGAACCGGCCGGCCGGCTTCGATCCCTATCTCGCCTTCGGCCAGAAGACCGAGGCCGGCATAAAGCCCTATTTCGACCGGCAGGCCATCGAGCAGGGCGCGCTCGACGCCGGAAAATTGGCGATCGCCTGGGTCGCCGGCAAGGTCGAGGCCTTCTTCATCCATGTCCAGGGAGCGGCGCGCCTCATCATGCCGGACGGCATGACCCGGCGAGTGAGCTATGCCGCGAAATCGGGACACCGCTTCACCGGACCCGGCGGAATCCTCGCCGATCTCGGCGAAATTCCGCTGGAAAAGGTGACGATGCAGTCCATTCGCGCCTGGTTTTCACAGAATCCGGATCGGATCGACGAGATTTTGTGGCGCAACCGCTCCTTTATCTTCTTCCGCGAGGCGACCGTCGACGATCCCGCCCTCGGCCCGGTGGCCGCCGCCAAGGTACCACTGACGCCCGGCCGGTCCATGGCGGTCGACCGCCTGCTGCACACCTTCGGCACGCCGTTCTTCATCCATGCGCCGGACCTGACCGCTTTCGGTGGAGAGCCGTTCCGGCGGCTGATGATCGCCCAGGACACCGGCTCGGCGATCGTCGGCCCGGCGCGCGGCGACCTGTTCGCCGGTTCGGGCGACGCGGCAGGAGAGATCGCCGGCGTGGTGCGGGCCAAGGCCGACTTCTTTGCCTTGATTCCGCGATCGCTTGCCATGGGCATCCGGCAATGAGCCGTCGGTCGCACAAGACGCTCACCGACGAGGACCGGGTGCTGTGGAGCCTTGTCGCGCGCTCGGCGACGCCGCTGAAAGGGCGAAAGCATCCGGAAGCGCCGGCCGAGCCGCCGCTGACCATGAAGGACGTGCTGGACAAGGCGCCTCCTGCCGCGCCGGCGTCGCCGCCGGTTGCGCCGGCTCGTCCGAAAACCCTCGCCCAGAACGCCCTCGACCGCCCGACGCATGACAAGCTTGCCGCCGGCCGGCTGCCGATCGAGGGTCGCGTCGACCTGCACGGCCTCACCCAGGACGAGGCCTATCCGCTGCTGTTCTCCTTCCTTCATCGCGCCCATGCCAACGGCATCCGCTACGTGCTGGTGATCACCGGAAAAGGCTCGTCCTCGGGCGGTGATGGCGTGCTGCGCCGCGCCGTGCCCGGCTGGCTCGCCACGGCGCCGTTCCGCGGTCTGGTCAGCAGCCACGATCACGCCGCGCGCAATCACGGCGGCGGCGGCGCGCTCTATGTGCGGCTGCGCCGCCCGGCGCCGCGATGACCCCGTTCGGCGCCAAGATGCGGGCGCTGCGCCGGGAGCGCGGCATCAGCCAGAAGGACATGGCAGCCGCGCTCGGCGTCAGCCCGGCCTATCTTTCGGCCCTGGAGCATGGCCGCCGGGGCGCGCCGAACTGGGCGACGGTGCAGAAGATCATCGGCTATTTCAACGTCATATGGGACGATGCCGAGGAGCTGGAGCGGCTGGCCTGGGAATCGCATCCGCGCATCGTCGTAGACACCGCCGGTCTGAGCCCGGAAGCGACGCTGCTGGCCAACCTTCTGGCGGACAAGATCGGGCGCCTCGACAAGGCGACGCTGGACTCCTTGATCGCCATCTTGCGAACAGCCGGCCGATCCATGTCGGAGTGAGCACGTGGCATTCGTCCTCGGCGCAGCAACGCGAACCGAGGGACGATGAAATGAACCGACGCATGATGACGATTGCGGGCTGGACCCTGACCGGCCTCTACGCGCTGTTCATGCTGGGAGCGTCGGTGACGCCGAAGCTGTTCGGCATGCCGGTGGCGGAGGAAACCATGGCGCAGCTCGGCTGGCCGGCCGGGTACGCCGTGATGATCGGCGTGATCGAGCTCGCCTGCGTGCTGCTCTATCTCTATCCGCGCACCAGCGTGCTCGGCGCGGTGCTGACCATGGGCATTCTCGGCGGCGCGATGGCGACGCAGATCCGCGTCGGCAACCCGCTGTTCAGCCACGCCCTGTTCTCGGTCTATCTCGGCCTGTTCATGTGGGGCGGCCTGTGGCTGCGCGACGCGGCGCTGCGCGCGATCTTCCCCTGGCGTCGCTGATGGTCAGTGTCTGACGCATGATCTTGTCCCAAAGATCTGCAACTTTTTGGGATCATGCTCAGAACAGCGCCTGCAGCTCCGGCAGCTTCTCGTTGACCAGCCAGCCGTAATAGTTCTCCTCCGGCAAACGAGGCTCCTTGCCCTCGGCGACGCGCGCCTCGTTCTCGGTCCGCAGGAAATAGGCGCGTTCTTCCGGGTTGCCGGTGTTGTAGAGCGTCGCCGTGATGCCGGGATTCTGCGAGATGTCGAAGCCGGCGATGTCGCGATAGGCCTCGATCGCAGACTTCAGCGTCGCCGCCACATAGGCGAGCGTCAGGTCCGGCTCCATGATGGTCTCGTAGACCTGGTTGGGGTTGCCGGCGTCGAGCCGCGGCAGGCCGGAGACCTCGTGGACGAGGTCGCTCATCTGCAGCGCGGTCAGCGGATTGAGCTGGCCGATGCCGAAGGTCTGGCCGGCATAGAAGGGCTGGAAGAACACCGCGCTGAAGCGGTTGTCGGGGAATGCCTTGCCGTCCACGGTCTTGCCGCGGAAGTCGCGGTTCCACACCTGCTCGCGGCAGGTCCACAGCGCATCGCTGCCCTGTTGGTCCGCGCAGGTCTGGAATTGCGGCCGCTGGATGAAATCGGTCACGTCCTCGCCTTCATAGGCGAAATGCAGCTTGCTGGAGAGGTAGGATACTGCCTTGACGTAGTAGGTCTGCAGCCGGTCGTAGGCATCGACGTTGTAGGTGTGCTCGCCGACGATGGCGCCGACCATGTGCATCGGGTCGATGCCGTAGGCGGCGGCCTGTTCCTTGATCTTGCTCCTCAGCTTGGCGTCGGTCTTCAGCAACCGGTAGACCTTGCGGTATTTCGCGTCGAACGTCGTGCCGCCCGACTTGGTGCGTCGTGACGAAGCGCCGGGGATCGGCGGCTGCTCGGCATGGACGTTGCCGGGCGGGACGAGGGTCTGGGCGGTCGCGGGCCCGTCGGCCGTTACGAGCGCCAGCGTGGCCACCCCAAGGGTGAAAAAGAACTGTCGTAGAAGTTGCCGCACGTGCCCGAGCCCTGCCTGTCCCGACAAACTAGAAAAAGCGCCCGCATCCGTCGAGCGCTTTTCTCTCGGGCATTGTCTTGATCGGCCGCCGCGCGGCAGCCGGCCGGTATCGTCACAGGATGAAGCGCGACAGGTCGGTGTTCTTCGACAGGTCGCCGACATGCTTCTGCACATAGGCGGCGTCGATCGTCACCTTGCTGCCCGACTGGTCCGGCGCGGCGAAGGAGATCTCGTCGAGCACCCGCTCCATCACCGTCTGCAACCGCCTGGCGCCGATGTTCTCCACCGTGGCATTAAGGTCCACCGCGATGCCGGCGAGCTGGTCGATGGCGTCGTCGGTGAAGTCGAGTTCGACGCCCTCGGTCCTCATCAGCGCGACATACTGCTTGATCAGGCTGGCCTCGGTCTCCGTCAGGATGCGGATGAAGTCTTCCTTCTCGAGCGCGCGCAATTCGACGCGGATGGGCAGGCGGCCCTGCAGCTCCGGCAAGAGGTCGGACGGCTTCGACACATGGAAGGCGCCGGAGGCGATGAACAGGATGTGGTCGGTCTTGATCGGCCCGTATTTGGTCGCCACCGTCGTGCCCTCGACCAGCGGCAGCAGGTCGCGCTGCACGCCCTCGCGCGACGGGCCGCCGGACACGTCGCTGCGCGCCGCGATCTTGTCGATCTCGTCGAGGAAGACGATGCCGTCATTCTCCGCCGATTCCAGCGCGCGCCGCACCACCTCGTCCTGGTCGAGCAGCTTGTCGGACTCGTCGTTGATCAAAAGCTCGTAGGATTCCTTGACGGTGGTCTTGCGCGACTTGGTGCGCTTGCCGCCCATCGCCTTCTGCAGCATGTCGTTGATGTTCATCACGCCGATATTGGCGCCGGGCATGCCGGGGATCTCGAAGCTCGGCATGCCGCCCGTGCCGGTGTCGGCCACGTCGACCTCGATCTCCTTGTCGTCCATCTCGCCGTCGCGCAGCTTCTTGCGGAAGGAGTCGCGGGTCGCCGGGCTTGCCGTCTTGCCGACCAGCGCTTCCAGCACGCGCTCCTCGGCGTTGACATGGGCGCGCGCCTTGACGTCCTCGCGCATCTTGTCGCGCGTCAGGCCGATGGCGACCTCGACCAGGTCGCGCACGATCTGCTCGACGTCGCGGCCGACATAGCCGACCTCGGTGAACTTGGTCGCCTCGACCTTGACGAAGGGCGCGCCCGCGAGCCGGGCAAGGCGCCGCGAGATCTCGGTCTTGCCGACGCCGGTCGGGCCGATCATCAAAATGTTCTTCGGCATCACCTCCTCGCGCATCTGGCCTTCCAGCTGCTGCCGGCGCCAGCGGTTGCGCAGCGCGATGGCGACGGCGCGCTTGGCGTCCTTCTGGCCGATGATGTAGCGGTCGAGTTCGGAGACGATTTCGCGGGGGGAGAAGGTGGTCATGGTACTTCTTACAATCCACTTTGCCACTGCTTGATTGCGTCCAGCGGGTACAGCAGCATGATGATGTTGAGGGTCAGGTTGTCGCGGATGACGTAGCCGACGCCGATCTCGAAAACGACCGCGAGCGCCACCGTCACCCATATAGGAAGCCGCGCGGCGAGAGCAAAACCCAGCACCATCCACAGCGTGTCGGACACCGAGTTGATGACGCTGTCGCCGAAATAGTCGAGCGAGATCGTCGATTCACGGTAGCGGTTGATGATGAAGTCGGTGTTTTCGAGCAGCTCCCAGGCCGCCTCGATGATCACCGCGCCGACGAGCCTGAGGCCGACATTGACGCGCGGCATCACCAGCCAGAGCAGGCCGTAGAACAGGAAACCGTGGATGACGTGCGAGAAGGTGTACCAGTCGGCGAGATGCTGGCTGTTCTCGCTGCTCTGCACCACCCCGTGCCAGAGTTTCACATAGCCGCACTTGCAGATGAGCGGCTGGCCCATCAGGTAGAGCGCCACGCCCTGCGCGGCGACCAGCGCCGCCGCCAGCAGCAGCCCGGCGAGGAAGACGCGCTTCTTCGCCGCGATCCCGGGATCGTCCGCCGGCGCCGGTAGCGTCGTCATGGAGAAAGCTCCCCCTCCTCGTTGTCCCGCGCCATCAGCAGCGCATGGCCGTATTGCGAGGTCCGCTCGCCGATCGGCCTGAACCCCGCCTTCTCATAGGCGCGGATCGCCCGCTTGTTGGCCTGATCGGGATCGATGATGACGCGCGGCGTGCCTTCTGCAAAGAGCTCTTCGATGAACTGCGCGAGCAGCGCCGAGCCGTGACCCTGCCCGACCAGTTCCGGCTCGCCGATCGAGAGATCCAGGCCGAGCGTGCCGAAAGGCTGGTCGGCATAGGGGTGGTCGTCCTCCAGATGCGGGTCGTAGCTCTGCAGATAGGCGATCGGTTTTCCGTCCAGCTCGACGATCAGCGGCTCGACCGAGATCGAGTCCATGTGCTCGCGGATCGCTTCAAGCTCCTCGTCGGCGTCGTCCCACCATTCGGCCACATGCGGCTCGCGCAGCCAGCGGCCGAGCAGGGGAAAATCCCGCTCGGTCACCGGCCGGAAGCGGTAGCGCGGCGCTGGCTTAGCCGGCATCGAGCGTTTCGACGACGAAATTGCCGTTGGTGTAGACGCAGATGTCGGCGGCGATCTGCATCGCCTTGCGGGCGATCTCCTCGGCGTCCTTGTCGCTGTCCATCAGGGCGCGCGCCGCCGCCAGCGCATAATTGCCGCCCGAGCCGATCGCCATCACGCCGTGCTCCGGCTCCAGCACGTCGCCGGTGCCGGTCAGCGCCAGCGAGACGTTCTTGTCGGCGACCAGCATCATCGCCTCCAGCCGGCGCAGATAGCGGTCGGTGCGCCAGTCCTTGGCGAGCTCGACGGCGGCGCGGGTGAGCTGGTCCGGATACTGCTCGAGCTTCGCCTCGAGCCGCTCCAGCAGCGTGAAGGCGTCCGCGGTCGCCCCGGCGAAGCCGGCGATGACGTTGCCCTTGCCGATGCGGCGCACCTTCCTGGCATTGCCCTTCATGATCGTCTGGCCGAGGCTCACCTGGCCGTCGCCGGCGATCACGACCTTTCCTCCCTTGCGCACCGTCACGATCGTGGTGGCGTGCATGGTCAGTTCGTTCGACATGTCTTGCTCCGATTCCGCGCGGTCCCGGCAGGCGGCGATCCGCGCGATACGAGGGTTTGATGCGCCCATATGTATGCCGCGGTTGAGGGAATGCAAATTGTAGCACTCCTCGCGATTGTGTTGACAAAACCCTGCTTTCGACGATCGATGAGCCATGCGCATTATCGGTGCCCTCGCAGCTTGGCTTTCAGTCTTGGCAAACCTTGCTGCCGCCGCGGGCGAGCAGGTGACGGCGATTCAGGGCGAAATTCCCACTCTGAAAAGGATAGCCGAAGTTTGCGACAAGGCCGTGCATGGCGAGGTGGGTTCCGATCCGAATTTGCCGGCGATCCTTGTCCAGGAACAGTGCAATATTCAATGGCCGTCTTTGCTCGTGCTCCCTGCCGCCTGCCCGGACCGAAGAGCCATGGAAAAGTGCATTTCGGATACCTTCGACCGATCATTCCCGCTACCTCTCGGTGCGCCAAGGGTCATGCTCTCCCGCTGCGACGACGCTGACGCATGCTTTGACGTATACGAAGCCGAGGACCCCTATGGAAATGGCACCCGGCGGCCGGAGGTGTGCGGCTACGAAGTGAGTGGGAAGGCCATCGTTCGCACCGGCAAGATCTATGTCGCGATTGCCGACCTTGCGATCGTTCCAGTCTGTTGGGAGAACAACGGCTAAGCGTTTCAGCCGCCACAAGCCCAACTTTCAATCCCCCGACCATGCTGTTACAAGGCTCGCGCTTTCGCCAACAGCAAGGACCGCCCATGGCCGCCCGCACCGCCGACGTCACCCGCTCGACCAAGGAGACGCGCATCGCCGTCTCGGTCGCCGTCGACGGTACGGGCAAGGCGGAGATGGCCACCGGCGTCGGCTTCTTCGACCACATGCTCGACCAGCTCTGCCGCCATTCGCTGATCGACATGAAGATCAGGGCCGAGGGAGACCTGCACATCGACGACCATCATACCGTGGAGGATACCGGCATCGCGCTCGGCCAGGCGCTGGCCAAGGCGCTGGGCGACCGGCGCGGCATCATGCGCTACGCCTCGCTCGACCTTGCCATGGACGAGACGCTGACGCGCGCCGCAGTCGACGTGTCGGGCCGGCCGTATCTCGTCTGGAACGTCGCCTTCTCCTCGCCCAAGATCGGCACATTCGACACCGAGCTGGTGCGCGAGTTCTTCCATGCGCTGGCGCAGAATGCCGGCATCACGCTGCATGTCGCCAATCTCCACGGCGCCAACAACCATCATATCGCCGAGACCTGCTTCAAGGCGGTCGCCCGGGTGCTGCGCGCCGCGCTGGAGCGTGACCCGCGCCAGCCCGACGCCATCCCGTCCACCAAGGGCAGCCTGAAGGGATAGTCATGGCCCGCTTCGTCATCTTCGAGCCGGACGGTGCGCTGGGCAGCGATGCGGTCGCCGAGGCGCGCATCGTCCGCGACGGCTTTGCCGTGCTCGGCTTCCTCGTCCCGCCGCTCTGGCTGCTCTGGCACGGCCTGGTGATCGAGGCAGTGCTGGTCTTCGCCACCATGTTCGGCATCGGCGCCGTCGGCGAGCTGCTCGGCCTCGGCCTTGCCGCCTCGGCGCTGTCGCTGCTCGTCTCCGTCTATGTCGGGCTGGAGGGCGCGGCGCTCCGGATGGCGGCGCTGCGTCGCCGCGGCTGGCGCGAATGGGGCGCCGTCGAGGCCGACAGGATCGCCGACGCCGAGATCCGCTACGCCACCGCGGCGGCCGGAACGGCCTCCCTGCCGCACGATCGCGGCGCGAACTCTCCCGAGCCTCAGCCGGCGCGCCACGCCGCGCCGCGGCCATCCACCGGCCCGGCGCTCGGCCTGCTGCACTATCCCGGAGGCGCCTGATGCGCGTCGCCATCATCGACTATGGCTCCGGCAATCTGCGCTCGGCGGTGAAGGCGTTCGAGCGGGCGGCGCGCGAGGACGGCATCGCCGCCGGGATCGAGCTGACGGCGGACGCCGGGCGCGTGCGCAGCGCCGACCGCGTCGTCCTGCCGGGCGTCGGCGCCTATGCCGACTGCGCCGCCGGACTGCGCGCCGTCGACGGCATGTGGGAGGCGGTCGAAGAAGCCGCGATCGAGCGCGGAAGACCGTTCCTCGGCATCTGCGTCGGCATGCAGCTGATGTCTGAGCGTGGCCTGGAGAAGACGGTGACGCGCGGCTTCGGCTGGATCGCCGGCGATGTGAAGGAGATCGAGCCGGCCGACCCGGCGCTGAAGATCCCGCAGATCGGCTGGAACACGATTCACGTGAAACATCCGCATCCGCTGTTTGCCGGCATCCCGACGGGCGAGGGCGGCCTGCACGCCTATTTCGTGCATTCCTATCATCTTGATTCTTTACGTGAAGATGAGGTTCTGGCGGTAACCGACTATGGCGGCCCGGTGACCGCGGCGGTCGGCCGCGACAATCTTGCCGGCACGCAGTTCCATCCGGAAAAGAGCCAGGCCCTCGGCCTCGCTCTGATCGCCAACTTCCTGAGGTGGAAGCCATGACGAAAAAAGCCTACTGGGTCGCGATGGTCGACGTGACCGATCCCGAGACCTACGGGAAATACATCGAGACCAATGCCGCCGCCTTTGCCAAATACGGTGCGAAGTTCGTCGTGCGGGCAGGACAATATGCGAACCCGGAAGATCCGACCGGGAACCGCCACGTCGTGGTGGAGTTCTCGTCCTACGAGACGGCGCTCGCCTGCTACAACTCGCCCGAATACCAGGAGGCGCTGAAATACCGCCTCGCCGCGTCGACCGGCCATTTCGTCATCGTCGAAGGTGCGTGACACCATGATGCTTTTCCCTGCGATCGACCTGAAGGGCGGCGAATGCGTGCGCCTGAAGCTCGGCGACATGGCGCAGGCCACGGTCTACAACACCGATCCGGCCGCGCAGGCAAAAGCCTTCGAGGACCAGGGCTTCGAGTGGCTGCATGTGGTCGATCTCGACGGCGCCTTCGCCGGCGAGAGCCGCAACGGCGCGGCCGTCGAGGCGATCCTGAAGGCGACCAAAAATCCGGTGCAGCTCGGCGGCGGCATCCGCACGCTCGCTCATATCGATGCCTGGCTGGAAAAAGGTCTTGCCCGCGTCATCCTCGGCACGGTCGCTGTGCGCGATCCAGAACTGGTGAAAGAGGCCTGTCGCCTGTTTCCCGGAAAAATCGCCGTTGGCATCGATGCGCGCGGCGGCAAGGTTGCGGTCGAGGGCTGGGCCGAGGCTTCGTCGCTCGGCGCGGTCGAGCTGGCGCAAAAATTCGAGGGCGCCGGCGTTGCCGCCATCATCTACACCGACATTGATCGCGACGGCGTCTTGGCCGGCATCAACTGGGAAGCCACCATCGCGCTCGCCGAAGCGGTGTCGATCCCGGTCATCGCCTCGGGCGGCCTCGCCTCGCTCGCCGACATCCGGCGCATGACCATGCCGGATGCGAAAAGGCTGGAAGGCGCCATCTCCGGACGCGCCCTCTATGACGGCCGCATCGATCCGGCCGAGGCGCTGGCGATCCTGAAGGCGGCATAGGAGACAGTCTGATGCGGCTTACGATCGTTCTGGCGCCCTACGACAGCGGCCACCATCATGCCGGCATGGGCCTCGGCCCGGAAGCGATCCTGGCCGGCGGGCTGGTCGAGGCGCTCACCCTCAACGGTCACGACGTGGCGGTCGAGGACATCGGCGAGGTGGGCGACGCGCAGGGCCGCGAGATCGCCACCGGCTTCGCCGTCTGCCGCGCGGTGGCCGAAAAGGTCCGCGAGAGCATCGCCGCAGGCCGTTTTCCGGTGGTGCTGGCCGGCAATTGCCTGACGGCCGCCGGCGCGGTGGCCGGGGAGGGGGCGGATGCGATCGTCTGGGCCGACCAGCACGGCGACATCAACACGCCGGAGACCTCGACCTGGGGCTATCTCGACGGCATGGCTCTGGCGACGGTGCTCGGCCTGTGCTGGCGTCCTCTCACCGCATCGATCCCCGGATTCCACACGATCGACCCGGCGCGCTGCCTGCTGGTCGACGCCCGCGACCTCGATCCCGACGAAAAACGGCTGCTGGAGAGCCTGCCCATCCTGAGGGCCCCATGCGGCGATGCGGTCGCCCAGGTGGAGAAGCTCAAGGCAGCCGGCGCAACCAAGGCGCATCTGCATCTCGACCTCGACGTGCACGACCCGGCGCTTCTGCAGGCGAACCGCTACGCGACGCCGGGCGGCCCAAGCCCGGAGGAGCTGCGGCGCATGGCCTGCGGCGTAGCCAGGTCGATCCCGGTCGCCGGCGTCACCATCTCCGCCTACGACCCGGCCTATGATCCCAAGGCCGAGGTGCCGCCGCTGGTCGGCGAACTGCTCAACGAACTGCTCGCCGCGCTGGAGCGGATTTGATAATCTGACCCCATGAACATCCAGTCGAAACTTCCGACCACGGCGGACGAATTCCTGCGCTGGAACGAGGGGCGCGAGGGCAAGCGCGAATTCGTAAGGGGGAGGGTGGTCGAAATGATGATTAACGTCACCAGGAACCATTGGCGTATTGCCACCCGGCTCACCCATCAACTGGTGTTGCAGCTTGGCCTGGAAGCCTACGACATCGGTGCAACGGATTTCGGCGTGCGGACTCGAGATGGCGTCCGTTATCCCGACGTTCTGGTAGAACCGACCGCAGGGGACGGCAAGGCGCTGGCGACCTCAGCACCTCTTCTGGTGGCGGAAATCCTGTCGCCGGCCAGCGTGGCAGAGGATTTCGGAACTAAGGCCAGCGACTATTTGGCATTGGCTTCGTTGCGCCACTATCTCGTCCTCGCACAGGACGAGCCGCGACTGTGGCTCTGGTCGCGCGCCGACGACGGCGCCTGGACCGAGCCGGACATGATCGAAGGCCGTGGCGAGACCGTGTCGCTGGCCGGACTGGGAATCACGCTTCAACTATCCGAACTCTACGCCGGCATCGAAGGCTGAGCTCCCGCATGACCCTGAAATCCCGCGTCATTCCCTGCCTCGACGTGAAGGACGGCCGCGTCGTCAAGGGCGTCAACTTCGTCGACCTGATCGACGCCGGCGATCCGGTCGAGGCGGCGCGCGCCTATGACGCCGCCGGCGCCGACGAGCTGTGCTTCCTCGACATCACCGCCTCCTCCGACAACCGCGAGACCATCTTCGACGTGGTGGCGCGCACCGCCGAGCAGTGTTTCATGCCGCTCACCGTCGGCGGCGGCGTGCGCCAGGTCGCCGACATCCGAAAACTGCTTCTGGCCGGCGCCGACAAGGTGTCGATCAACACGGCGGCGGTGAAGAACCCGGATTTCGTCGCCGAGGCCGCCGACAAGTTCGGCAACCAGTGCATCGTCGTGGCGATCGACGCCAAGAAGGTTTCCGCGTCCGGCGAGGCCGACCGCTGGGAGATCTTCACCCATGGCGGCCGCGAGAAAACCGGCATCGACGCCGTCGAATTCGCGCGCAAGGTGGTCGATCGCGGCGCCGGCGAGATCCTGCTCACTTCCATGGATCGCGACGGCACCAAGGCCGGCTACGACATCGCGCTGACGCGCGCCGTGGCCGACGCGGTGCGCGCGCCGGTCATCGCCTCCGGCGGCGTCGGCACGCTCGACCATCTGGTCGCAGGCATCCGCGACGGCCATGCCACCGCGGTGCTCGCCGCCTCGATCTTCCATTTCGGCACCTATTCCATCGCCGAGGCCAAGCGGCACATGGCTGACGCCGGCCTGGCGATGCGACTCGACAGCGCCCCGCGGACAGCCTAAACGGCGCTCGATGAGCGGGTTCAGCCTTTCCGACCTCGAGAAGATCGTCGCCGAGCGCGGCAGCCAGGGCGATTCCGCCTCCTCCTGGACGGCAAAGCTGTTTTCGGCCGGCATCGACAGGGCCGGCAAGAAGCTGGGCGAGGAAGCGGTCGAGACGGTGATCGCGGCCGTCCGCGGCAACCGCGAGGAGCTGGTTTCGGAAAGCGCCGACCTTCTCTACCACCTGCTGGTGGTGCTGGCGATTTCCGGCGTGCCGCTGTCCGACGTGCTTGCCGAGCTCGAGCGGCGGACGGCCCGCTCGGGGGTCGCCGAGAAGGCATCGCGCGCCGGCGCCTAGTGCCGGCGGCCTAGAGCATGATCCCGAAAAGTTGCAGACTTTTCGGACACAGATCATGCGGCAGAACAAGAGATGGAGCGGAATGCCGATTCATTTGATGGCATTCCGCTCTAACGTCGAGGAGATCAGATGGATCAGCTCGTCCGGTCGGAAAAGTACTCCCCCTACCGTTTCTTTTCCGCCGAGCGATGGGCCGAGTTCCGCGCCGACACGCCGATGACGCTGACCGCCGAGGAGGTCGAGCGGCTGCGCTCGCTCCAGGACCGCGTCGATCTCGACGAGGTGCGGCGCATCTACCTGACGCTGTCGCGGCTGCTCTCGGCCCATGTCGAGACGAGCCAGCTGCTGTTCCGCCAGCGCCAGGCCTTCTTCAACGCCGGCGAGACCAGCAAGACGCCCTTCATCATCGGCATGGCCGGCTCGGTCGCCGTCGGCAAGTCGACCACCGCCCGCCTGCTCAAGGAGCTGATGCGGCGCTGGCCGTCCAGCCCCAAGGTCGACCTGATCACCACCGACGGTTTTCTCCACCCCAACGAGGTGCTGCGCCGCGAAGGGCTGATGGAGCGCAAGGGCTTTCCCGACAGCTACGACGTCGGCGCGCTGTTGCGCTTCCTCTCGGCGATCAAGTCGGGCGAGGCGCATGTGCGCGCCCCGGTCTATTCGCACCTGACCTACGACGTGGTTCCCGGCGCGTTCGTCACCATCGACCGGCCCGACATCCTGATCTTCGAGGGGCTCAATGTGCTGCAGCCGCGCGACCTGCCGAAGGACGGGAAATACGTGCCGTTCCTGTCGGATTTCTTCGACTTCTCGATCTTCATCGACGCCGACGAGAACCTGATCCACGACTGGTACATCGCCCGCTTCATGCGGCTGCGCGAGACCGCCTTCCGCGACACCCAGTCCTTCTTCCACCGCTACTCGCAACTGTCGGAGGATGCGGCGCAGGCCATCGCCGAGGGGCTGTGGCAGAACATAAACCTGAAGAATCTGCGCGAGAACATCCTGCCGACGCGCCCGCGCGCCGACCTGATCCTGCGCAAGGGCGCCGATCACCTGATCGAGGAGGTGGCGCTACGCAGGCTGTAGCGCCCGGGGGCCTGCGCGCGCAGTATCGCGGTTGTTCATTGACCGACGGGCCGCTCCACTGGGCACCAATCGTCGACGGTTTCACGTTGCATAGCGGCCGCAAAGTTCCCCTCCCCCTTGTGGGGAGGGGTCAGGGGTGGGGGTACAGGGCCCGAGCAGCAGTCTCTGAAATCCCATGTGCGGCTGCCCTGGTCCTCACGGGGGCAGAAGTGCCCGGCAGGGCGATAGGGGCGGAGCCCACCGTCAAAACGGGTAGCGTTGGTTATGCCGGAGCTTCGGCCCGCCCCGGCACCGTCACCCGCCGCAGTGTCAGATTGATGCGGCCACCCTTCGGCAGCAGCGTCGAGGTGTCCGGATAGACACGGTCGACGCCGTGGAAACAGAGCCGGCCTTCGCCGCCGAGCACGACCACGTCGCCGCTCTCCAGCCGCAACGACACCGTCGGACCGCTGCGCGTCGTGTGGCCGACGCGGAACAGGCAGGCGTCGCCGAGCGACACCGACACCACCGGCGCGGCGAGATCCTTCTCGTCGCGGTCCTGGTGCAGGCCCATTTTCGCGGTTCCGGAATAGAAGTTGACGAGGCAGGCTTCGGGCGGGTGCGGATAGTCGGCGACGTCCCTCCACAGCGAAAGCAATTTTTCGGGGATCGGCGGCCACGGTTCGCCGGTGACCGGATGGGTCGCCTGGTAGCGGTAGCCGCGCTGCTTGTCGGTCACCCAGCCGAGCGCGCCGCAATTGGTCATGCGCACGCTCATTTCCTTGCCGCTCTTCGGCATGGCCGGCGTGTAGAGCGGGGCGGCGCGCACCACCTCGCGGATCGCCTCGACCAGATCCTGCTGGGCCTCCCGGTCGAAACGGCCCGGTATGTGCCTGACGCCGCTGGGCAGGACGAGCATTCTTACGCCGCCGGTTTCGACTTTGAAGACTTCGTTCTTTGAAAGGACCCCTTACCGGCCCCTACGGCTATCTTCCACCATGTCGTGGGGCCGAGGAATTGCTGCCGCGACGCCGGCACTTCTCCAGCCCGGGTTCCTCTCCCCCGGGCAGGGGGAGCTGTCCGGGAAAAGTCATGCATAGTGGAAAGCCATCTGGTTTGGCGAGCATCGGGGTCTTCTATGGCTCGGATTGACGGGCGGCGGGCGTTCGATGGCGGCGATGTGGCGGCGCTCGAACAGGCATTGTGCGACGAG
>JAESFZ010000020.1_pt1 | contig 128152 bp, 119 predicted proteins | sample 9269561 | NCBI WGS metagenome assembly JAESFZ01 (sample SAMN14515552, study PRJNA621657) | algae metagenome | isolation source: Tildeniella nuda ZEHNDER 1965/U140 and co-occurring heterotrophs from wet... | place: Switzerland: Stansstaad, Zurih | collected 1965-01-01 | reverse complement strand
ATGATGACGGTACCCGCCGAATAAGCTCCGGCTAACTTCGTGCCAGCAGCCGCGGTAATACGAAGGGAGCTAGCGTTGTTCGGAATTACTGGGCGTAAAGGGCGCGTAGGCGGTTTCGATAGTCAGGCGTGAAATCCCCAGGCTCAACCTGGGAATTGCGCTTGATACTGCGAGACTTGAGTGAGGGAGAGGATAGTGGAATTCCCAGTGTAGAGGTGAAATTCGTAGATATTGGGAAGAACACCAGTGGCGAAGGCGGCTATCTGGACCTCAACTGACGCTGAGGCGCGAAAGCGTGGGGAGCAAACAGGATTAGATACCCTGGTAGTCCACGCTGTAAACGATGTGTGCTAGACGTCGGGAAGCCTAGCTTCTCGGTGTCGCAGCTAACGCGATAAGCACACCGCCTGGGGAGTACGGTCGCAAGATTAAAACTCAAAGGAATTGACGGGGGCCCGCACAAGCGGTGGAGCATGTGGTTTAATTCGATGCAACGCGCAGAACCTTACCAGCTCTTGACATGGGAAGTATGGGGACAAGAGATTGTCTTCTTCAGTTCGGCTGGCTTCCACACAGGTGCTGCATGGCTGTCGTCAGCTCGTGTCGTGAGATGTTGGGTTAAGTCCCGCAACGAGCGCAACCCTCACCTTTAGTTGCCATCAGGTTATGCTGGGCACTCTAAAGGAACTGCCGGTGACAAGCCGGAGGAAGGCGGGGATGACGTCAAGTCCTCATGGCCCTTACGGGCTGGGCTACACACGTGCTACAATGGTGGTGACAGTGGGATGCAACGGGGCGACCCCGAGCCGATCTCCAAAAGCCATCTCAGTTCAGATTGCACCCTGCAACTCGGGTGCATGAAGGTGGAATCGCTAGTAATCGCGGATCAGAATGCCGCGGTGAATACGTTCCCGGGCCTTGTACACACCGCCCGTCACACCATGGGAGTTGGTTTTACCTTAAGCCGGTGCGCTAACCGCAAGGAGGCAGCCGTCCACGGTAAGGTCAGCGACTGGGGTGAAGTCGTAACAAGGTAGCCGTAGGGGAACCTGCGGCTGGATCACCTCCTTTCTAAGGATGTGCGAACTTTCGAAGGCTCTCATGCTTTCAAGATCGCCGTTCCTTGGTTTCGTTCGAAGGGTGAAATTCCCCTAGGACAACCGGCCCTCCACCAGATTCGATCAAGTCTGGTTCAGAGTATCCGGGAGACGTTACCGATCTTCGGATCGGTTCGATCTCGAACCTGCCGCCGCCGGCGCATCCCTTCCTTCGCGATCCGCGAAAACAGACGAGCATTGGGCTCGTAGCTCAGTTGGTTAGAGCGCGCGCTTGATAAGCGTGAGGTCGGAAGTTCAAGTCTTCCCGGGCCCACCATTTTCTCTGGGCACCTCACGAAGTAAAGGGGGCGTAGCTCAGTGGGAGAGCACCTGCTTTGCAAGCAGGGGGTCGTCGGTTCAATCCCGTCCGCCTCCACCACTTCTTCGAAGTGATAGAGAGTGTCGATAGGAACCGGCCCAACGGAGTGTCTGATCTTGCTTCGGCAAGGTCTAGCGGATCGAAAGGAAGCGAAGAAATCCGGGGTAACTCGGGTGGGGTTCGCGAGCGACAGGGCTGGCCGCAAGGTCTCCCGGGTTCGCTGGCTGATATCCTGTGCTGTTTGACATGGTGAAGAGGGTATGTTGGTACGTTCTAGTTGAACGTATCCGAACGCAACGATGGTGCGAGCGATCGCAGGCATCGAAGCCGAGGGTATGTGAGACGGTTCGGCGATTAGTGATGGTTGCCGAAGGAATGTACCGGCGTGTCTGATGGAGAATTCAAGCGCGTAGAGCTTGGGTTTTCGGTCCGGTCGCAAGACCGGTTCGGGAGCTTCGACTCTGCGTGCGAAACTGAGCGAGTGCGTGTTGGTCGCCTAGGCCAGCGCACTTAACGACGACATAGACGTAGATCCCGATCTTCGGATCGTGATCTGCTTCGACGACTAAGAGATCAAGCGTGACAAGGGCATTTAGTGGATGCCTTGGCGGTAAGAGGCGATGAAGGACGTAGCACGCTGCGATAAGCCACGGGGAGATGCGAGCGATCGTTGATCCGTGGATTTCCGAATGGGGAAACCCCATCCGCAAGGATGATCCCGTCCTGAATACATAGGGGCGTGGAAGCAAACCCGGGGAATTGAAACATCTCAGTACCCGGAGGAAAGGACATCAACCGAGACTCCGTTAGTAGTGGCGAGCGAACGCGGACCAGGCCAGTGATTTTTGCGTAAGAACCGGAACGCTCTGGAAAGGGCGGCTATAGAGGGTGATAGCCCCGTACGGGTAGAAAGCGCAGAGATCCTTGAGTAAGGCGGGACACGTGAAATCCTGTCTGAAGATGGGGGGACCACCCTCCAAGCCTAAGTACTCCTTACCGACCGATAGCGAACAAGTACCGTGAGGGAAAGGTGAAAAGCACCCCGATGAGGGGAGTGAAATAGACCTGAAACTGGATGCCTACAAGCAGTCGGAGCGGGCTTGTCCCGTGACGGCGTACCTTTTGTATAATGGGTCAGCGAGTTAGTTTTAGTGGCGAGCTTAAGCCGATAGGCGTAGGCGCAGCGAAAGCGAGTCTGAATAGGGCGAATAGTCACTAGGATTAGACCCGAAACCGGTCGATCTAGCCATGGGCAGGTTGAAGGTGCGGTAACACGCACTGGAGGACCGAACCCACTTCTGTTGAAAAAGCAGGGGATGACCTGTGGCTAGGGGTGAAAGGCCAATCAAGGCCGGTAATAGCTGGTTCTCCGCGAAATCTATTGAGGTAGAGCGTCGATTGATTACCCTCGGGGGTAGAGCACTGGATGGGCTAGGGGGGCGCAAGCCTTACCAAACCTAACCAAACTCCGAATACCGAGGAGTACAGATCGGCAGGCAGGCGGCGGGTGCTAAGGTCCGTCGCCGAGAGGGAAAGAGCCCAGACCGTCATCTAAGGTCCCCAAGTCCTAGCTAAGTGGTAAAGGATGTGGGACGGCTTAGACAACCAGGAGGTTGGCTTAGAAGCAGCCATCCTTTAAAGAAAGCGTAATAGCTCACTGGTCAAGCTGTCCTGCGCCGAAAATGTAACGGGGCTTAAGCTAGGCACCGAAGATACGGGTGTGCGCAAGCACGCGGTAGCGGAGCGTTCCGTAAGCCTGTGAAGGTGGACCGTCAGGTCTGCTGGAGGTATCGGAAGTGAGAATGCTGACATGAGTAACGATAAACAGGGTGAGAAACCCTGTCGCCGAAAACCCAAGGGTTCCTGCGCAAGGTTAATCCGCGCAGGGTAAGCCGGTCCCTAAGGCGAGGCCGAAAGGCGTAGTCGATGGAAACCAGGTTAATATTCCTGGGCCTGCTGGGTGTTGACGGAGATGGCAGCTTGTTCGCGGTTATTGGATTCCGCGGGCCGGTCAAGTCTTCCAGGAAATAGCCCCAGCGTATAGGCCGTACCCGAAACCGACACAGGTGGGTTGGTTGAATATACCAAGGCGCTTGAGAGAACGGTGTCGAAGGAACTAGGCAAATTGCTCTCGTAACTTCGGGATAAGAGAGACCCGGCTTAGCGCAAGCTTTGTCGGGTGGCACAAAAATGGGGGTAGCGACTGTTTACTTAAAACACAGGGCTCTGCGAACTCGTAAGAGGACGTATAGGGTCTGACGCCTGCCCGGTGCCGGAAGGTTAAGAGGAGAGCTGCAAGGCTTGAATCGAAGCCCCGGTAAACGGCGGCCGTAACTATAACGGTCCTAAGGTAGCGAAATTCCTTGTCGGGTAAGTTCCGACCTGCACGAATGGCGTAACGACTTCCCCACTGTCTCCGGCACCGGCTCAGTGAAATTGAATTCTCCGTGAAGATGCGGAGTACCCGCGGTTAGACGGAAAGACCCTATGAACCTTTACTGCAACTTCGCAGTGGTATTAGGAACTGGATGTGTAGGATAGGCGGGAGCCAATGAAGTTGGGGCGTCAGCTCTGATGGAGGCACCGGTGAAATACCGCCCTTACGGTTTCTGATATCTAACTTCGGCCCGTTATCCGGGCTAAGGACCCTGCGTGGTGGGCAGTTTGACTGGGGCGGTCGCCTCCCAAAGAGTAACGGAGGCGCGCGATGGTGGGCTCAGGCTGGTCGGAAATCAGCCCTCGAGTGCAATGGCATAAGCCCGCCTGACTGCGAGACCGACAGGTCGAGCAGAGACGAAAGTCGGCCATAGTGATCCGGTGGTTTCCATGTGGAAGGGCCATCGCTCAACGGATAAAAGGTACTCTAGGGATAACAGGCTGATGACGCCCAAGAGTCCATATCGACGGCGTCGTTTGGCACCTCGATGTCGGCTCATCACATCCTGGGGCCGGAGCAGGTCCCAAGGGTTCGGCTGTTCGCCGATTAAAGTGGTACGTGAGCTGGGTTTAGAACGTCGTGAGACAGTTCGGTCCCTATCTGCCGTGGGTGTAGGATACTTGAGAGGAGCTGTCCCTAGTACGAGAGGACCGGGATGGACGCACCTCTGGTGTACCGATTGTCGCGCCAGCGGCACAGTCGGGTAGCTATGTGCTGAAAAGATAACCGCTGAATGCATCTAAGCGGGAAACTTGCCTCGAAACCAGGTATCCCTGAGGACCGTGGAAGACCACCACGTTGATAGGCCAGGTGTGTAAGCGCAGTAATGCGTTGAGCTTACTGGTCCTAATAGTCCGATAGGCTTGATCTCCTCCGTCGTCGCAGTTTCGCACGCAGCGTCGAGGCCCCCGTTCAAGGGGCCCCGGCTTCCGGGTCACGGAAGCCAGCGCTTGCGCTTGAATTCTCCATCCGACACACGCGATACCCTCTGTTTTTCTTGCTCGTTCCGATGGGACGGCTCGGTGGTCTTAGCGAGAGGTGACCCACCCGATCCCATTCCGAACTCGGCCGTGAAAACTCTCAGCGCTGATGGTACTATGTCTCAAGGCATGGGAGAGTAAGTCGCCGCCGAGCCTTCTCATCGGAGCGATCGCAAGAAGATCAGAGACACATCGCACGCTCTTTAAATAGAGCACTGCTAACCGCATACCCTCTTCGACATGTTCCCTAACAGCGCCCACTTCGGTGGGCGTTTGTTTTTGGGAAAACGATTTTGACGCGGGGTGGAGCAGCCCGGTAGCTCGTCAGGCTCATAACCTGAAGGTCACAGGTTCAAATCCTGTCCCCGCAACCAAATCGAAAAACCCCGGTGCCGCAAGGTGCCGGGGTTTTTGCTTTTGAAGTCGCGATTGTTTAGCCGGCGGCCGGGCGCAGATGCGCGAGCGGCAGGGCGGTCTGATAGCGCACCTGTTTCAGCGCGAAGCTCGATCGGATATTCGCCACGCCGGGAATGCGCGTCAGGTGCTGTTTGAGGAATCGCTCATAGGCCGCGAGATCCGGACCGACGATTCGCAGCAGGTAATCCGATTCGCCGGTCATCAAATAGCATTCCATCACTTCCGGGCGCTTGGTGACGGCGACTTCGAACGCGTCGAGATTCTCCTCGATCTGCCGATCGAGCGTCACGCGCACGAAAACATTCACCGGCAGGCCCAGTTTGGCCGAGTCGGCGAGAGCCATAGTCGACGGATCAGCCAACACGCGGAAAAGGTTGGGTTGGTCGATATCAGCTCAAGATGCGGGTCACGTCGTACGGCGATAGTCGCCGCGAAAGGTGACACCCATTCCGTACCTACCCAACGCATTATCCTCCTCAACAGTCAGTTGCCCGTCTGAAAAGCTCAGTCGGATTCGATAGGGATTATTCCCAGCTGCTTGTGCTTCCGAATGCTCAATGACGCCATTTATAAGAACGCCAATGAAGGTCAAATCGCCGAGATTGGGGCCAAATTCTCGGTTGATTCCAAACAGCGCGGCTCCGCTAACTGCGTATTGGGGATTACCCTCAAGATTGTCGCGTAGAGGCGTAAGGGATATTTCGGCACTTGCAACTTTCTCGCCCCCTACACGGATGTATTGGCCTGCGTAAGGGTCTCCTGACGGAAGAGTGATCGCGCCGAAGTGAACCGGCATCGAGAAGGCTTGACCGGTTGCAGTTTGAAGCTCGTCGCGGAATGCTTTTACCTCTCCAGCAGTCAGCCCTTTGCGCTGACTGGTCCGGCTGTCGTACTCGTCGTGGTGCTCAAAACAGAGGAAGGCTAAATTCTCTTCGGCACTGTTCGATCTGTCCCGGTCGAGATGGGCGATCTGGCCAACCTTCAAGCTAGTGTCACGATTCAGCCCGAAACAAATGCAGCAGCGACGCCGTGACCGTAAAAGAACAGTCGTCTGGGTATCGGCGGGGATTGGCTTCCGTGACATGATTGAATTCGGTGACAAATATTTGCGCTTTTCAATTGTAAGGCAATGACGTGTGGGCGCGAAACTCACGCTAGAATGCCATGGGTTAAACCAACAGACCACAGGGATAGTCTATGATTACAATCAGGGAAATCGTTGCTTATCTTGTGGCCGCCCTTGCGATGGTCATTGGTCTAGTTGCGGTGATGGCTGCCAAGGGCGCCGCTAGCGACATAACCGCATCCTGGGTTCAGGCGTTTGGCAGCATCGCCGCGATTGTCGTTGTAACCCTGCCGATGTTGCTGCAGAAATCGATCGAACGACATGAAGCGCGTCAAGTAACGCTAGGCACCGTTCACAGCGCCTATAGTACGATGGAAGCAGTCGCTAAACGCTATCTGGATCCGGAGTATCACACCTCTGAGTGGTGGGTGCCGCAGTGGGACATTCTTGAAAGCGCCTTGGCTCAATGCCCCATTTATCAATGTGGCTCACCTAAGGCCGTGGCCGAATTTCTGAACTTTCGTCAGCTGTTTAGGCGGGCGAATGAAATTAACGCAGCGGACAATGCCGGGGGCGAAAGCGCGGCACTGGAGAGCTTCACGATTACTATCATGACGAATGCATCGATGAGTGTTGACCGCCTCAGAAAGGCACTATCTTAGAATTATCGTTCAATGTCGGCGATAGCGCATCCAAGGACACTGTGAGCAAAAAGCCGATCGATCGAGCGGGCATATGCCGGCTGACCGGAGAGCGCGGGCGCTTCTTGAAGGCTCACATCATTCCTCGGGCTCTTGCCCCACCTCGTGGAGGAGGGAAGGCTTTCGCCCAGATTGGCCTCCGGCAACGTCCATCAAGGCGGTACGAAAGTTGGTATGATCCTAAGATCGTTACTCAGGCTGGAGAAGATATCCTCACTTCTTACGACACCTTTGGCATTAATGAGCTAAGGCGACTGAAGCTGATATGGGGGGCGTGGGGGCCAATGGCCGCGCTTTCAACGTCAGATTTTTCGGCGATACCAGGCACACAATGGGGAGTGCGTCGCGTAAATTTTATAGACCCGTTGCGAATGCGGCTGTTTTTGCTCAGCATTTTGTGGCGTGCAGCCGTCAGCGACTTGAGAGAGTTTCAAGAGATTGCGCTTCGGCAATCAGACCAGAGACGCCTCAGACGCTGTGTCCGGGACGGCGCTCCGCCGCCTGATGATCTATTTCCGATAACACTGACTCAAATATCGACGCGAGGGGTGATGCATAATCAGGGCCCTATAGCTCAAATCAAGGAGGTACTCTTATCCGGCTCTACCCCAAAGATGGTGCCGATATTCCGGTTCTACTTCGATGGACTTGTAGTGCATTTCCATCGTGAACCTACCCCGGAGATGATCGATGGACTCACGCCAATGCTTGTTGGGCAGTCGAAAGGAACAACTGTTTCTACTGTGACGTTCGACTCATCCTGGCAGTTATTGGACTTGAGGAATACGATCGCTGACGCTGAGCATGAGTTTCCAGGTGGCATTGAGCGAGCAGAGGGCAGAAATCGGGTGCGCTAGCCTTACGCAGGCGTGTTAGCGATATAAATGCGTCAGCGGCAGGGCGGTCTGATAGCGCACCTGTTTCAGCGCGAAGCTCGATCGGATATTCGCGACTCCGGGAATGCGCGTCAGATGCTGTTTGAGGAATCGCTCATAGGCCGCGAGATCCGGCACGACGATTCGCAGCAGATAATCCGATTCGCCGGTCATCAAATAGCATTCCATCACCTCGGGGCGCTTGGTGACGGCGACTTCGAACGCGTCGAGATTCTCCTCGATCTGCCGATCGAGCGTCACGCGCACGAAGACATTCACCGGCAGGCCGAGCTTCGCCGAGTCGGCCAGCGCCACATAGCGGGCGATGACGCCTTTTTCCTCGAGCAAATTCACCCGGCGCAGGCAGGGCGACGGCGACAATCCCACGCGCTCGGCGAGCGCGTTGTTGGTCAGCTTCCCGTCTTCCTGCAACGCCTTCAGGATCTTCAAATCGATCGCGTCGAGCTCGGTCGCGGTCATTTTAGCCTCAACTTGGCAGATAATGCCAATAGGCTCGGCTTTCTTGGCTGAAATGGCAAATTAATTCGGCCGAATCGGTGGCTTCATCCCCGTATTGGGAGGAGCCCCTATGGCGGACCGGCTGGAAATTCTGCGCGATCTCGAACGCAAAGTGCTGTGGCTGTCGAGCTGGACGATTCACAACGCGAATCGCCTGCGCGCGAATCCCGACGGGATGAAAGTCGGCGGCCATCAATCCTCGTCGGCCTCGCTCGCCGCGATCATGACGGCACTTTATTTCGCGGCTTTGCGCCCCGAGGATCGCGTCGCGGTGAAGCCGCATGCGAGTCCCTGCTTCCACGCGATCCAATATCTGCTGGGCCATCAAACGCGCGCGAAGCTCGAGAATTTCCGCGGCTTCGGCGGAGCCCAATCCTATCCGTCGCGCACCAAGGATATCGACGACGTCGATTTCTCGACGGGCTCGGTCGGTTTGGGCGTGGCGCAAACCGTGTTCGCGTCGATCGCGCAGGATTTCCTGAAAGCGAAAGGCCGTGCCGCCGATCTGCCCGAGGGCAAGATGGTGGCGCTGGTGGGCGACGCCGAGCTCGACGAAGGCAATATCTACGAAGCCTTGGTCGAAGGCTGGAAGCACGGGTTGCGCAACACCTGGTGGGTGGTCGACTACAACCGCCAAAGCCTCGACGGCGTGATCCATGAAGGTCTCGCGGCACGGCTGGAAAGCGTATTCGCGACCTTCGGCTGGGACGTCGTCGTGCTCAAATACGGCGCGTTGCTCGAAGCCGCTTTCGCCAAGCCGGGCGGGACCAAGCTGCGCGCCTGGATCGACAACTGCCCGAACGAGCTTTATTCGGCCCTCACCTATCAAGGCGGGGCCGCCTGGCGCCAACGTCTGCTCGCCGATCACGCGGGCGATAACGCGCTCGCGAATTTGATCGCTTCCTATGACGACGACGCGCTCGGGCGCTTGATGACCAATCTCGGCGGCCATGATTTGCCGAGCCTGCTCGACGCTTTCGCGAAAGCGCGCACGCATGACCGGCCGGTGTGTTTCATCGCCTATACGATCAAGGGCGCGGGCTTGCCGCTTGCGGGCCACAAGGACAATCACGCCGGCTTGATGACCGATGCGCAGATGGATGTCTTTCGGGCCCGGAATGACATCCGCCCGGGCCAAGAATGGGAGAAATTCGAAGGCCTCGCGACCGGCGCCACGAAATTGCAGCGCTTCCTCGATGACGTGCCCTTCGCCGCGAAGGGCATGCGTCGCTACACCGCCCCGGTGCTGGAGGTACCCGCGATCGTGTCGCCTCCGGAAAAGACGATCTCCACCCAGGCGGCGTTCGGCTTGATGCTCAACGAACTCGGCCGCGGCGACAGCGCTTTCGCCGATCGCGTGGCGACGATGTCGCCCGACGTGACCGTCTCGACCAATCTCGGGCCGTGGGTCAATCGGCGCAAACTCTTCGCGCGCGAAGCGGCGGAGGATCTGTTCCGCACCCAGCGCATTCCCTCGACCTATAAATGGGACCGCTCGCCCCAAGGCCAGCATGTCGAACTCGGGATCGCCGAATCGAATCTATTCCTGGCGCTGTCGGCGTTTGGCCTCACGGCCTCGCTGTTCGGCGAGCGTATCGTGCCGATCGGCACGGTCTATGATCCGTTCATCCTGCGCGGTGCCGATCAGTTGAACTATGCCTGCTATCAGGATGCGCGGTTCATTCTGGTCGCGACACCCTCGGGCATCACGCTCGCCCCCGAAGGCGGGGCGCATCAATCGATCGGCACGCCGCTGGTGGGGATGTCGCAACCCGGCTTGTTGTCGTTCGAGCCCGCTTTCGCCGATGAACTCGCGGCGATCCTGCGCTTCGCGTTCGACTATACGCAGCGCCCCGACAAAGACGGCGGCTCGATCTATTTGCGCCTGTCCTCGCGCGCGGTGGAACAGCCCCCGCGCCAGATCGACGCGGCCCGTGCGGCCGAAATCGTCGAAGGCGGCTATTGGTTGCGTCCGCCGGGGCCGGCGGCGCGCGTCGTCGTCGCTTATACCGGCGCCGTGGCGCCCGAGGCGATCGAAGCCGTCGGCTTGCTCGCCGAAGACCGGCGCGATGTCGGCTTGCTGGCCGTGACATCGGCCGACCGGCTATACGCCGATTGGACGCAAGCCAGCAAAGCGCGCGAACAAGGGCAGGCGGATGCGCTCAGCCCCATCGAGCGCTTGCTTGCCGCCGTCCCCGCCGATTGCGCGCTGGTCACGGTCGCCGACGCGCATCCCGCCACGCTCGGCTGGCTCGGCGCCGTCGCCGGGCATCGCGTGCGCGCCCTCGGCGTCGACGCGTTCGGTCAGACCGGCACGCTCGCCGATCTCTATCGCCATTACGGAATCGACGCGCAGGCAATCTTGCGCGCCGCGCAAGCCATCGCCCCCGGCCGCCCGATCCGCCATCTCGCAGGGGTGTAACGCGCGCGGCGACGCGCTATCCTTGGCCCTATGGTCGAGGTCGCGCGGATCAAATCCGGGAACGCCGTGCTCGCCGCCGAGATCGCCGGCGTCGGCGCGCCGGTGATTTTTCTGCACGCGGCGGTCGCGGATCGACGGATGTGGCGCGATACGGCCGCGCAAATCGCCGCGACGCATCGCGCCATCGCCTATGATCGGCGCGGTTTCGGCGAAACCACGGCACCGGTCGAAGATCATTCGGCGGTCGACGATCTTCGCCGCGTGCTCGATACGCAGACCGAAAAAGCCGTGCTGGTCGGCTGCTCGCAAGGCGGGCGGATCGTCATCGACGCGGCGTTGCGCTTTCCCGAGCGCGTGCGCGCCATCGTGCTGATCGCCCCGTCGGTCACCGGCGGGCCGGACCCCGTCTATCCGGCGAGCATCGCGCCGTTGATGGCGATCCAACCCGCCGCGATCGAATTGAAGGCGCGGCTCTGGCTCGATGGCGCGCTATCGGCCGAGAATCGCGTCACCGGGGCGGCGCGTGCCGCGTTCGTCGCGATGAACGAAACCATCCGCCCGGCGGGCAAGGATATCGACGTCGCCCCCAATTACGACCGCTTGGCCGAAATCGCGCTGCCCACACTCGTGCTGTGTGGCGATCTCGATTTTCCGCATATTCAGGCGCGCTGCCGGCATCTGGCCGCGACGCTCCCGCGCGCGAATTTGAAGATGCTGCCGGGCTTGGCGCATTTACCCAGCCTCGAAGCGCCCGATGCGGTCGCGGGGCCGCTCGCCGAATTCCTCGCCGCACGATGACGCAATTGGCGATCAAACTTCAGCCGGGCGCTTCGGCGGACCGGATCGACGGCTGGGATCTCGATCCTTCCGGCCGCGCGGTGCTGAAAGTTCGCGTGCGCGCGCGGCCGATCGAAGGCCAGGCGAACGAAGCGCTGGTCAAGTTCCTGGCGAAGGCGCTCGACCTGCCGAAATCGGCGGTGACGCTGGCGCGCGGGTCCCAGTCGCGGCTCAAAATGGTCGAAATCGCGGGGCTCGACGACGCGGCCTTGCGCGCGCGCATCGACGCGCGCTAACTGAAAGCCGAGATTTCGTTTCGAAGGAACGCCCATGTCCGACTATGTGATCGCCCCGCCGAAAATCAACGCCGCCCCGATCAAGGGCAGCGACAAGCTGTTTCCTGTTCGCCGCGTCTATTGCATCGGCCGCAACTACGCCGCCCATGCGATCGAGATGGGCCACGATCCCAACCGCGAAGCGCCGTTCTTCTTCCAGAAGAACCCGGACAGCATCGATTTCACGGGCAAGTTCCCGTACCCGTCGAAGACCAAGGACGTGCATCACGAAATCGAAATGGTCGTGGCGCTGTCCAAGGGCGGCACCAATATCGCGATCGACAAGGCGCTCGACCATGTTTGGGGCTACGCGGTCGGCCTCGATATGACGCGCCGCGATCTGCAGGGCATCGCCAAGGATATGGGCCGCCCGTGGGAGATCGGCAAAGCCTTCGAGCATGCGGCGCCGATGGGCGCCTTCGTGCCGGCATCGCAGATCGGCCATCCGTCGTCGGGCAAGGTCGAGCTCAAGGTCAACGGCAAGGTCAAGCAGACCGGCGATCTCAACCAGATGATCTGGAAAGTGCCGGAGATGATTTCGTATCTCTCCGAGTATTTCGAACTCGCCGCCGGCGACATCATCATGACCGGCACGCCGTCGGGTGTGGCCGCCGTGGTCGCGGGCGACGTTATGGAAGCGAGCGTCGCGGGCGTGGGCGAATTGAAGGTCGTCGTCGTCTGACGCGGCGGCCCGGCGTCGCCGATTTGGGCGAAGTCGCGGCGAACGGGAAAATTTGCGTCGTGAAGATGCCCTATTCCGGCGGCACATTGATTGCGGCCGCCGGAATAGGCGATTCGCTTTTCGCGTTTTCCGGACGGCCCCAATAAGGAGTCGTCCCGATGTTCAAACGCCCGCGCGCCACCTTCGCCCTGATCCTTGCGGCCGGTTTCGCGGCCACGCCCGCTTTCGCCGAGCCGCCCTGGCGGCGCGGCAACGAGCAACGCGACGGCGGTTACGAGCGCGGCGGGCGCGGCGATGTCTCGCTGTCGATCGTCATCGGCGATCCCGATCGGCGCGAGATCCGCGGTTATTACGACGCGCAATTCCGCGGCGGCCATTGCCCGCCGGGCTTGGCCAAGAAGAACAACGGCTGCATGCCGCCGGGCCAAGCGCGCAAATGGCAGATCGGCCGTCCGCTGCCGCGCGATGTCGTGTTCCACGCTTTGCCGCGCGAATTGGAATTGCGCCTCAACGTGCCCGCCGGCGGGCGCTATGTGCGCGCGGGCGCCGATATCCTGCTGCTGGCCGTCGGTACGGGCATGGTGCTCGACGCGATCGAGAATTTGACCGAAGGCTGAGCCTTTGGTTGTGCGGCCGTTAACCTTAAGTTCGGGGGCAGAGACTGCCGGGGCGGCAGATTATGCCGTGTAACAAACGCCCGGACATGTCGATAAACCCCTTATAATCAATGGGATGAATGTGGCACGCCTTCTGCGAAGGACAGGTTGAAGCCGGACAAGAACAGTCCGGCCACAGAACTTAAGTCCGGGGTTTCGTATCGTGCAGATCAACACGTCTTTCGCCACCGCCGCGTTCGGCAATTACGCCGCCCGTCCCAAATCCGCCGCCGCGACCGAAACCGATCCGGCGGCGCCCGAAACGTCGCCGGGCCGCAAGCTCGATTTCATGTCGATGACCCGCAAGGAATTGCTCGATTGGGTCAACGGCGAGATCAAAGGCGGGCGCATGACGGTCGCCGACAGCACGCCTTTCGTCGGCATGACGATCAAGATCTCCGCCTATACGAAGCAGTCGGTCGATATCGACACCGACATGACGCGCTACGACTTCACCGATATCGCCGCCAAGGGCGTGGAGGGCGCGCATTGGTTCGGCAACGAGAAGCTGGCCGAGGCGCTCGAATGGGCGATCGGCGCGATGCGCCGCGCGCAAGGCGGCAAAGCCGGAATCGACTTAAACGCGTAAATCGTCCGCGACGAAATCATGGCGTGGATTTAGCATCCTTCCGGGAAACGGGGGGCCAAGTCATGATGCTGGGAATGTCGATCGAAACGTTTACGACGCTGCACGTTCTGATCAGCCTGGTGGCGATCTCGACGGGCATTGTGTGGCTCGCCGATCTGATCGGCAACCGCGCGCGCGGCCAATTGACCGCGGCTTTCCTGGCGACGACGGTGCTGACCAGCGTCACCGGCTTCATGTTTCCGGCCACGCAGTTTTTGCCGTCGCATCTGTTCGGCGTGATTTCGCTGATCGTGCTGGCGGCGGCGATCTACGGGCTCTATGGCGTCCATCTCGCCGGGCGGTGGCGCCTAGCCTATGTGATCGGCGGCGTGTTTGCGCTGTATCTCAACGTTTTCGTGCTGATCGTGCAGGGCTTCTTGAAAGTCCCGGCGCTGACGGCGCTCGCGCCGACGCAAGGCGAGCCGCCTTTCGCCATCGCGCAGGGAATTTGGCTGGTCGCGGCGCTGGCCTTGGGCTATCTCGCGGTCAGGCGATACCGGGTGTGAGTTCATGTCGATTCTGATTACGGGTGCGGGGCTGATCGGCTGCCGCACGGCGTCGCTATTGGCGGCGCGGGGCGAGAAGCCGATTCTGCTCGATCTGCGGCCCAACGCGGCGGCGATCGCGTCGCTCGTACCCGAAGGCAAAGCGACCATCGTTGCGGGCGACGTGTCGGATCGCGCGGCGATGCTCGATCTGTTCAAACGCCACGCCGTCACGAAGGTCGTGCACACGGCGGCGGCGTTGAGCCTCGCCATCCGCGAACGCCCCACGCTCGCCTTCGACGTCAATCTCGGCGGCACGGTGGCGCTGCTCGAGGCCGCGCGCGCCACGGGCGTCAAACGCTTCCTCTATGCGTCGTCCACGACGGTCGCCTACTCGACCTTCGGCGATCCCGTGACCGCGCCGGTCACGGAAGATCTGGCGCTGCGCGTGGCGAGCCAAGCGCCGCGCTCGCTTTACGCGGCGGCGAAACTCGCCGGCGAATGGTTCGTGCGGCTTTACGGCGATCAATTCGGATTGGATTGGGCGGCGTTGCGCTACGCCGCCGTGCTCGGCCTTTGGGCGGGCCCGAATAATTCCGTGCCCGGCGGTTTGATGGCGAAGCTGTTGGGACAGGGAGCGACCGGCGGCACGGTGCGCATCGACGACAAGCTCTATCTGTGGACGCGCGGCGAGGATTTCGTCGATGCGCGCGACGTGGCGGCGGCGAATGTCGCGGCCCTGGACGCGGCCGCTTTGCCGTCGCGCGTCTACAATATCGCGTCGGGGCGGATGACCAGCGTCGCCGATTTCGTCGCGGCGGCCAAGCGCGTGCGCCCCGATCTTTCGATCGAAACGGCGGACGTGCCGCCCACCGGCTTCGCCGGTTTCCCCTGGCCGCGCGATTACGCGTTCGACATTTCGGCGGCTTCGGCCGATTTCGGCTATCGCCCCGCGCATGATTTGGAATCGAGCCTGCGTGCCGCGTTGCCGTTCGTTTAGTCGCGGTCGGGCGCGCCAATAGCCGCGCACGATAGGCCTTGGGCCGCACGTATCCGGCGGGAATGGGCTGCGTCCAATCGGCGTTGACGTTTATCGCGCCCGACCCATCGCGATCCATATGCCCGCCGCGACGGCGGCGATTCCCAGCGCGATTTCCGGACCGGCGGGCTCGCCCAGCAACGCGGCACCGATCAGCGAGGCGGCGATCGGATTGACGGTCACCGAGATCGCCACGCGCGTCGGTGTCGTTCGGCCCAGCGCGTAGGCCCACAGGTAGAAGGTTAGCGCCGCACCCGCACCGCCGAGATAAAGCGCCGCGAACCATTGCGCCGCGCCGAAATGCGCGACGGCGGCGAAGCTGTCCTGCGTCAATCCAAGCGCGACCAATGCGACCGCTCCGACGCCCATCGCCGCGACGGTGAAGGTCAGCGGCCCGGATCGGCCGATGATCGGTTTCGACCAGATACCGTAAAGCGCCATGCAAAATGCGGCCAAGACCATCAAAGAATCGCCGGCCCACGCACCCGGCGGCGCGTCGTCCAGATAGGCGGCCAGTGCCACCGCAACGCCAGCGGTGGCGAGCAGAACGCCCGCGAGCTTGCGCGATGTCAACGTTTCGACGCGTAGGATCGCGGCGATCAGCAGCGTCAGCAACGGCAAGGTCGACAAGGCCAATGCGCCGCGCGCGGCCGTCGTTCTTTCCAGTGCCGCGTTGAACAAGACGGGAAAAACGAAGAAGAAAAGCAAACCCAGTAGCGCGCAGGCGACGCGGTCGCGCCCGGCCGGCCAAATGCCGCGCGCGGTGACCGCGACGGGCAGCAGCAATACGAAGCCGATGCCGAAGCGGAACGCGCCGATGCCGAACGGATCGATCGCCCCCGCGAGATATCGCGTCGCGCCGATCGACGTGCCGCCCAGAGCGCTCGACAGGATCGCCGCCGCCAGTCCCGAAATCTCGCCCATTCGCCCTCGATCTTCGTCATCTCGATTGCCGGCAGATTACGCGGCGGCGTAACATCACAAAATCGCATTCATTTGATTACCTATATCAAGGATCGTGATGTCTCTGGCCGCGCTGGATCCCGCTTTGCTCGAATGCTTCGTCGCGGTGGCGGAGCGGCGGTCGTTTTCGCGCGCCGCGACGGCGCTCAACCGGACCCAGTCGGCCGTATCGATGCAGATCAAGCGCCTCGAGGCGCGGTCGCAAGTGCCGCTGTTCCGGCGCGGCCGTGCGGGCGTCGTCCTGACGGCGCCGGGCGAAGCGCTGCTCGACTACGCAAGGCGCATCCTGGCGCTGAACGGCGAGGCGTTGGCGCGGCTGCGCGCGAACGATGTCGAAGGCGAAGTGCGCCTGGGTGCGATGGACGATTACGGGACGCTGTTGATCCCGCCGTTGCTCGCGCGTTTTGCGGCGGCGTTTCCGTCGGTCCGCGTCGAGTTGCAGACGGGTTTGACCGCGTCGATGCCGTCGCGCTTGGGGACGGAATTCGACCTCGTCGTCGCGATGCATCCGGCGGGACAAGGACGCGGCGAATTCCTGCGCCGCGAGACGCCGGTCTGGGCGGCGGGGGAGGGTCATGCGACGCCGAAAACGCGTCCTTTACCGCTGGCGCTCAACCCTCAAGGCTGCCTGTTCCGCAAATGGGCGACGGCCGCGCTCGACCGCGCCGGCATCGCGTGGCGTCTTGCATTCGTCGGATCGGGGCAGGCGGCGGTCGAAGCGGTGGCGGCACAGGGCTTGGCCGTAACGGTGTTTAAGGCGGGCACGTTTCCGGCGCGGTTACGGCGGCTGGGGCGGCGCGATGGCTTGCCGCCATTGCCCGCGGCGGATATCCGCTTGCATCGTGCACCGCGCCTGTCGCGGGCGGGCGAGTTCCTGGCCGCGCATCTGGCGGCCGCCTTGCGCACGCCGGTGTGACCGCCGCCGCCGTCAGTCGCGGTCGGGCGCGCCGAGCGGGTAGAGGTGCCGATAGGGCCGCGCCTCGTCGACGACCGTTTTGAAGGCCGGCCGTGCCAGCAAGCGCGCGCGATAGGCTTTCAGCCGCGCATATTCCGCCGGAATCGGCTGCGTCCAATCGGCGTAGAACAATGACGGTGCCGCCGCGCAATCGGCCAGCGTGAAAACGTCACCCGCCGCCCATGCGCGCCCGTCGAGCCTGGCGTCGAGCCACGCATAGATCGTGTCGAGTTGCGCGCGCGCTTTGGCGACGCCGAAAGGATCGCGCGCATCGGCGGGGCGCAACGCCTCGAACACGATCGCCTGCATCGGCGTCATCACGTAATTGTCGAACACGCGATCCATGAAGCGCGCTTCCAGTGCCTGCGCCGGATTGGCGGGGATCAGCTTCACCGCGCCCGGATAGGCGCGGTCGATATGTTCGAGGATGATCGAGGATTCGACGATCGTGCGCCCGTCCTCGACCAACACCGGGATGCGCTTCATCGGCCAGAGGCGCTCGAGTTCGGCCGCGTGGACCGGGTCGCCGAATTCGATCTTGCGATAATCGAACGCGACGCCGTTTTCGCGAAAACCCAGCAGAACCTTCTGGCAATAGCTCGACAGCGGATGGGCGTGAAGAACGAGAGTCATCGATTTTCCTTCAGGCGACGCGGCGCAGCGATTTGCGCATGGTGTCGACCTGCGCTTCGCCGAGTTCGCGGTCGAGTTCGGCATGCGTCGCGCGCCAGATCGGCGCGGCGGCGGCGAGGGCGGCGCGGCCCGCCGGCGTGAGCGACGGCCGGCGGACGCGCTTGTCCTTCGCGTCGGCCGCGATGTCGACCCAGCCGCGCGCGGTGAGAACTTTGAGATAGGCGGTCAGCGTCGTGCGATCCATCGCCAGGAAGTCGGCGAGGGGGCCGAGCGGCGGCGGCTCGGGCCGGTTCAACGCCATCATCAGCGAGAACTGGCCTTGCGACAGGCCGATATCGCGAAACGCCGCATCGAAGCGCCTTGCGAGGGCGCGCGCCGCGCGCTGCACATGCAGGCACAGACACGTATCGCGCACCTCGATCGTCGTTTCGTAGCTCGGCCAGGTCCGGCTCGGCATCGCGCCGTTCACCTCTCGATTTGACTCTTTCGATATAGATTGATATCAACGTATTTGTCAACGAGAAGGAATAGACACATGCCGGTCGCGCCGTATTTGTTTTTCGAAGGAAATTGCGAGAAAGCGCTCGAATTCTATCGCACCGCCTTGGGCGCCGAGATCGGGATGGTGATGCGCTACGACGCCGCCCCCAAAGGCGGGCCCGAGCAGCCCGGCTGCCCGATGCCGCCGCCCGACAAGATCATGCATGCCGAGTTCAAGCTGCGCGACACGACGATCTTCGCCTCCGATGGCGGGGCGAGCGGAAAGCCCGAATTCAAAGGCTTCGCGCTCAATATCCTCGCCAAGGACGCCGACGACGCGAAACGTTTGTTCGACGTTTTGGCCGACGGCGGCAAGATCATGATGCCGTTCGGGCCGACATTCTTTTCGCCCGCTTTCGGCATGACGTCGGACAACTTCGGCATGAACTGGATGATCTACGTGCCGATGCCCATGCCCGGACAAGGCTGAGCCGCGCGCGGGACATTGGCCGTCCTCGATCCCATCGCTTAGTCTAAGCGCGGGGATCGGGGGGTCCCGCAGATGAATTCACGCGCACCGAGCTTCGCCGAACTTTTCACGCCCAAACTCGTCACCATTCTGCGCGAAGGCTACGGGCCGTCGCAGTTGCGCAACGACGTGATCGCGGGGCTTACCGTCGCGGTCGTCGCCTTGCCGCTGTCGATGGCGATCGCCATCGCGTCGGGCGCCACGCCGGCCCAAGGCCTCGTCACCGCCATCGTCGGCGGGTTTTTCGTGTCGGCGCTGGGCGGCAGCCGGTTTCAGATCGGCGGCCCGGCGGGCGCCTTCATCGTGCTGGTCGGCGCCACGATCGCCGAACACGGCATGGACGGCGCGATCCTCGCCGTTCTGCTGTCGGGCGTGTTGCTCGTCATCGCGGGCTATTTGCGCCTGGGCACCTACGTCAAATTTATTCCCTATCCGGTCACGGTCGGTTTCACCGCCGGTATCGCCGCGATCATCTTCTCGAGCCAGATCAAGGATCTTCTGGGATTGACGCTGGCGGGCGACGAGCCGCGCCCGATCCTGGAGAAGATTCCCGTGCTGTGGGACGCATTGCCCACGCTCGACGGCACGACCGTCGCCCTCGCCGTCGCCACCATCGCGATCGCCGAGGGGATGAAGCGCGCGCGCCCGCATTGGCCGGGCTTGTTGATCGCGGTGACCGTCGCCGCCGGCGCGACCGCCGCCTTCGGGCTCGACGTCGCGACGATCGGCACGCAATTCGGCGGCATTCCCGCGTCGTTGCCCGCCCCGCAACTGCCCGATCTATCCTGGGCGAAGATCGCCAGCGTGATGCCCGCGGCCGTGGGCTTCGCCGTGCTCGGCGCGATCGAATCGCTGCTCTCCGCCGTGGTGGCGGACGGCATGACCGGGCGGCGCCATCGCGCCAATTGCGAATTGGTCGGGCAGGGTTTCGCGAACGTGGCGAGCGCTTTGTTCGGCGGCATCTGCGTGACCGGCACGATCGCCCGCACGGCGACGAATGTGCGCTCGGGCGCGCACGGGCCCATCGCGGGCATCTTGCATTCGGTATTTCTGCTCGCCTTCGTGCTGCTGGCGGCACCGCTGGCCGCTTACATCCCGCTCGCCGCGTTGGCGGGCGTGCTGGCGCTGGTCGCGTGGAACATGGTGGAGAAGCACGCCTTCGCCGTGCTGCTGCGCGCCTCGCCCGGCGACGCGGCGGTGCTGATGTCGACCTTCCTGCTGACCATGTTCCGCGATCTGATCGAGGCGATCGTGGTCGGCTTCGCGCTGGGCTCGGCCTTGTTCATCCATCGCATGTCGAAGACCACGGCGGTGGCGAGCGAAACGCCCTTCGTGTCGGAGGATCGCGCCGACGACGCGGATGGAACGCGCCAAACCTATGACGAGCGCACGGCCAACGATCCCGAGATCGTCGTCTACCGCATCACCGGCGCATTCTTCTTCGGTGCTGCCGCGTCGGTCGGCGCGGTGCTGGAACGCATCGCCGACACGCATCGCGCCTTGGTCGTCGATTTCGCCGCGGTACCCTTCGTGGATTCGACGGCCGCGCACACGATCGAAGGCCTGATGCACCAGGCCGTGCGGCGCAACGTGAAGCTGGTGATGACGGGCGCATCGCCGGCCGTGCGCCGCGAACTCGCGGTGCATGGCATCGCGTCGCCCGCGGTCGCGTTCGAAGAATCGATCGATACGGCCCTGGCCGGCTTGCGGGCCGGGCCCTTGGCGCCGATCAGCGCCGGCGAACCGGTACGCGGATCGGCTTGAGAACGGGCGGCGGCTCACTCAGATCGGCGATGGCCTCGCCGATCTGCTTCAGTGCGTCGATCACCCGGTCGAGAAGTTTCAACTGGAAAATCTGGCCCATGGCTTTCCCCTTGCGAGGATTATTCGCCATCGAGCTTAAGCCCGCGTGAAATCCCCGTCCAGCGGGTCCGCGGGAAAAATCAGTGCAAGCCGCCGCTGAAGGCCGCGGGCTTGGGCTTGTAACCGCCGCCGCCGAACTTGCCGAACATGCGCTGCACGTCGGGGTGGTCGACCGGACCGTTCTCGGCGTCGGGCAGCAAATTCTGCTCGCTGACATAGGCCTGATACGGCCCTTCGCGTTCGTTCAGCGCATAGAGGTGATAGAAGGGCTGGTCCTTGCGCGGGCGCAGCTCGGCCGGGATCGAGCGATACCATTCCTCGGTATTCGCGAAGACGGGATCGACGTCGAACACCACGCCCCGAAACGGGTAGACGCGGTGGCGGACGATCTGGCCGATATGGAATTTGGCGCTGCGCATGGCGGGGGGATTTTATTCGCGGTTGTCGGGCGATCAAGCCTTTCGAACTGCCGTAAAATCAGGCGAATTTCGCTTTGGTGGCGTTGCGCAAGGCGAGATTCATCGACGAGCGCAGCGCCCCTTCCGCGCCGGGCGTCGTCCACATGCGCACGGTCAGCGTCACGCTGTCGGCCGCATATTTCGACACGATCACTTCCGGTGCGGGGTCCTTCAGCGAACGCGGATCGCCGGCGGCGAGCGACAGCACCTTGGCGAAGGCGGCGTCGATATCGACCTCGTCGGGCACGGTCACTTCGAAATCCAGGCGCTTGGCGTTGTAGCTGGAATGGTTGACGACCTTGTCGCCCCAGATTTTGCCGTTGGGCACCAGCACGCGGATATTGTCGTCGGTGCGCAGGTCGGTGACGAACAGATCGATCGCCTCGACCTTGCCGGTGACGCCGCCCGCATCGATGCGGTCGCCCACGCGATAGGGGCGGAACAGCAGCAGCATCACGCCCGCCGCCAAGTTGGAAAGCGTGCCTTGCAGGGCCAAGCCGACGGCCAAGCCCGCGGCGCCGAAGACCGCGATCAGGCTCGCCGTCTGCACGCCGAACTGCGACAGCACCGCCAGCACGACGACCGTCAGGATCAGGTAGCGCACGAGGCTGCCCAGGAAGCGCGCGAGCGTGAGCTCGACCTTGCCGACTTGGCTCAGCGTGCGCTCGACCAGGCGCTGGGCGATGCCCGCGAACCAGGAACCGACGACCAGGATGACGATGCCGAACAGGAAGGGCGGGCCGTAGAGCAGGACCATTTCATTGAGCTGATTGAGGAAATTCATGACCCGGCCCCTTTTTATGCGGCTATTCGAGGGGCCCAGAAATGGCGCCGGGCCGCGCCCAAGTCAAGTTTATCCCGAGACGGCGCCCGGGGGGCGGGGTGTAGGATCGGACCCATGGCGGCATCTTCCGGCAAGCCCGCATCCAAGCCCGACCCGGCCGCGAAAAAGCCGCCGCCGGCCAAGGGCAAGGCCGCCGCGGCGCCCGAAAAAGACGATGCGGCCAAGGCGCCGGCGGCACCCAAATCCGTCCTGCAACGCTATCGGATATTTCTGTTCGCGGCTTTGGGCACGGCGATGCTGGTGACGCTGGCGACCGGCGCATGGGTCGTCTATTTCCGTACGCCGGTGGAAGTCGATCCGCCGGCACCCCCGCCGCCCGCGTTGAAGCCGACCCCGCCCACCGTGGTGCGCGAAGGCGATCTCGACGACGATTTATGGCGGCGAATGGGCGTGCGCCCCGGCGCGAATTAGGCGCCCCAGCCTTTTTAGTCGCCCAGCGCTTCGCCTTCGCGGCGCGGATCCGCACCGCCGATAAGGCGCGTCTGCCCTTGGCGGCGCACGACTTGGATCAGGCTCAACCCGCTGGTCTGGTGGTTGAGCGTCACTTCGTGGCCCAGCGCCTTCAGATCGGCGGCGAGATTGACGAGGGACGTGTCGCGCTCCAGCTCGATCGTGCCGTTGTTCATGCTGACCGCATGGGGCAGGGCCACGGCGCGTTGCGCGTCCATGTTCCAATCGATCGACGCGACCAGCGTCTGCACGACATAGGGAATGATGCGCGGGCCGCCGGGCGAGCCCAGCGCCGCGACCAAGCGGCTTTCGCGGTCGAGCACGATGGTCGGCGCCATCGACGAGCGCGGGCGCTTGCCCGGTTCGACGCGGTTGATATTGGGCACGTCGCCGTCGCGCGGGCGCAGGGCGAAATCGGTCATCTGGTTGTTGAGCAGGAAACCGCGCGCCATCACGTAGCTGCCGAAGGCGCGCTCGACCGACGTGGTGAAGGCGACCGCGTTGCCGGCCACGTCGACGACCGACAGATGCGACGTCGCGGGAAGCTCGCTCAGCGTATCGGCCGCCCGGCTCGCGCGCGTGGCCACACGTCCCGGCTCCGCGCGGCCCGAAGCGCGTTCCGCGTTCACCAGCTTGGCGCGGCCCGCGAGATATTTGCGGTCGGTCAAGCGCTCGACCGGAATTTGCTCGAACTCCGGATCGGCGAGGTAACGGTTGCGGTCGGCGAAGGCGAGCTTGGTCGCCTCGGCGATCAGATGGATCGCCGGGGCCGAATTGGGCTGCAGCCCGCGCAGGTCGAAACGCTCCAGGATCGTCATCGCCTGCAGCACGGTCACGCCGCCCGACGAGGGCGGGCCCATGCCGCAGATCTTGAGCTGGCGATAGGGACCGCACACCGCTTCGCGCTTCAAGGCGCGATAGGTTTTGAGATCGTCGGCGGTCAGCACGCCGCCCTTGCCGGTTTCGCGCACGGCCTTGGCGACCGCGCGGGCGAGGCCGCCATTGTAGAAGGCTTGTGCGCCGCCATTGGCGATCACGCGGAAGGTTTCGGCCAGATCGGGATTGGCGAGCCGCGTGCCCGCCGGCTTGGGATTGCCCTCGGCGTCGAAGAAATAGGCGCGCGTCGCGGCGAAATCCTTGAGCTGGGGCGTATCGGCGATTTGCTTGGCCAAACGCGGCGAGATCGGGAACCCGTCCAGCGCCAGGCGCATCGCCGGTTCGAACAGCCGCGCCCAGGGCAGGCGGCCATGTTCGTCATGCGCCAATTCCAACATGCGCAGCACGCCCGGCACGCCGACCGCGTGGCCGCCGAGGGCCGCTTCGTTGAACGCCAGCGGCTTGCCCTCGGCATCCAGGAACATGTCGGCGGTGGCTTTGGCGGGGGCGGTTTCGCGCCCGTCATAAGCGTCGACGCGTTTGCGCTCGGCCCCGTAATGCAGCAGGAAACCGCCGCCGCCGATGCCCGAGCTTTGCGGCTCGACCAGGGTCAGCACCATCTGCATGGCGATGGCGGCGTCGACCGCCGACCCGCCTTGGCGCAGGATTTGGCGGCCGGCATCGGCCGCCAGCGGATTGGCGGCGACGACCATCTGACGATCGGCGGTGACGGCGACGCGCGGACCCGCGATCGTCGAAGCGCCTTCGGGCGCGCGCGGCGCGGGCGCTTGCGCATAGGCCGAGGCGCCGGCGGCAATGATCAACGAAAACGCGAAAAGGCGCGCGCCGTGCCCAAGGGCACGCGCGAGATCAAAACCACGCGCGCGGCGGATATCGGGCACGGGCGACCTCGTCAGGCGGCCGCTGTTGCGGCCGGAACACGCGAAGCCGGTAATTTAGGCGTCCGCCCCGGGGCCTAGCAAGAGACGAGTCGCGGTTTTCCGGGCGATTTAGGCGGTTCCGGCGTCCGGTTCGGACCCGACGGTCGTGAGCGAACGGTGGATGCAGATATGTTCCCGGCCGCCGCCGCTGGTCATGCCCGACCGGAATCGCCCGCCGCGCGACGCGGCCTCGGGCAAATGGACGACATAGCCCGGGCAATCCAGCTCGCGCGCGAGTTTGTCCAGGGCGCCGACCAGCGCTTGGGCGGGAATGTCGCCGTCGATCAGATCGAGGGCGACGAGATTGTCGATCGTCAAGCGCCGCCCGGTGCGCAAATCGGGCTCGACCGCGAAACTGCACAGCGCATGCAGATAGCCGCGCTGATCTTCCACACCCAGCAACCCGCGCTCGGCGGGGCCGGTCGCGGCTTTGCGCGGCGCCTTGGCGCCCGGCGGTTTGGCGCCAAGGGCGGCGGCGAAACGCAGCCACGCCGCGAGCGTCAGATGCCCGGCCGCCAAACGCGCCAACGGATAGGCGCGCAGCACGTCGCGCCCGGTCAATCGGCGCACGCCATAATTGCGCCCGCCGTCATTGGCGGCGAGGGGCGGGGCGATGGCCGGATCGCGGGCGGAGCGGGCGAATTCCTTCAGCATGCGCGCCAGCGTGCCAAAGCCGGGCGTGCCGGTCTTTGATTCAAATCAACGTGTCGCCGATGCCGCCATATCGCGGCGGACGTAATCGATGCGCGCCCCGCGCGCCGCGAACGACAGACCTGTCCAATCGCCGCCGGGACCGTAGACAAGATCCGCTTCCAAATCGCCCGCCAGACGGTAGCGTGTGCCGCTGGAATCGGCGGCTAGCGTGGTGGTCGTGACGTCGATCAGCTTGCCGCTTTGCGTATCGAGCAATCGGCCGCGCGAGGCTTTTTCGCGGTTCCAATAGCTGGTCGGCACCGTCTCGGCCGGGGCGATATAGCGGCCGCCGCTGCCGTCGATCGCCAGCCCCGTGTCGGTCGCGCGGGCGGCGACTTGGGTGCGCGTACCATTGTCGTCGGTGCGCGCGTCGAGCGAAACGAGGCGCCCGTCGCGCCACAACTCCGTGCTGCGATGGGTGTAGCGATAGACGGTCACGAAGGCCAAGCGCACCGCCATGTCGATTTCGATCGTGGCGCGGGCTTCGTTGCCGGTACGCTCGATCGTCACGCGATGCGTGCCGATGGGGGCGCCATCGCGCAGCACGTCGAATTCAAGCGTCCGCGGGGCGGCGGCCGCGGACCAGGACAGCACCAGGGCCGCGAATAGGGCGAGAAGTTTGGACATTTGAAGCTGTGTACGCTGGTTCCCGCCCACAGGATCAATCGCCATCCCGTCCGACGGAACGAGATTTCGGAATATCAACGGCTTGGCGTTGGGATTAGGGCTTTCGGGGCGGGCTTGCGCGAGACCCCTTGCGGGTCCAATATCGCCGATGAATTTACGTTGATTGAGTGGGAGATTTCGGATGTCGGCAGGATCGGCGGCGGGCGCTACGGCGGTTGCGGCAAAGCTGGCGCCGCGCGAATCGCCCTGCGACGATTGCGCGATTCGCGAAACCAGCGTGTGCGAAGTGCTGGAACCCGCCCAGCTCGCGCGCATGCGCGCCATCGCGACGATCATGTATCTGGAACCGGGCACGACCTTGTTCCAGGAAAGCGAACCGGCCGAGCATCTATGCAACGTCGTCGAAGGGGCGGTGAAGCTTTACAAGCTGCTGCCCGACGGGCGGCGCCAGATCACCGGCTTCCTGTTCCCCGGCGATTTCCTGGGCGTGGCGCTGAACAAGAGCTACGCCTATTCGGCCGAGGCGATGGGCAATGTGCGCCTGTGCCGCTTCCCGCGCCGCAAGCTCGAAAATCTGCTGACCGAGTTGCCCAATCTCGAGCATCGCCTGCTCGAAGTCGCGGGCAACGAATTGGTCGCGGCCCAGGATCAGATGCTGCTGCTCGGCCGCAAGACGGCGCGCGAGCGGCTTGCCTCGTTCCTGTTGATGGTCTCGCGCCGGGCCGCCGCGCGCGGCCGGCCGGACTCGCCGATCGAACTGCCGATGAGCCGGGCGGATATCGGCGATTATCTGGGGCTGACGACCGAAACGGTCAGCCGCACGTTCACCCAGCTTAAAAAGCAGGGCACGATCGGCCTGCCGTCGCAGAGCAAGGTCGATATTCTGCGGCGCGAGGAACTCGAAGAAATCACCGAAGGCGGTTGATTACTTCGCCGCCACGATCGGGCGCACGAATTGCGGCTCGGTATCCCACGGGAACATGATCCAGGTGTCCTGGCTCGTCTCGGTCACGTAGGTGTCGACCATCGGCTTGCCCGCGGGCTTGGCGTAGACGGTCGCGAAATGGGCCCCCGGCAGCAGCGCGCGCACGATCTTGGCGGTGGCCCCCGTATCGACCAGATCGTCGATGATCAGCCAGCGCGGGCCTTCCTTCGCGTCGATCGTGCTTTCGGCCAGCGGCTTCAGGAGTTTCGACGCGTCGCCGATCTGCTGGCCCTGATAGGTCGCGACCGAAATCGTGTCGATGATCCGAAGGTCCAATTCGCGCGCGATGATGCCCGCCGGGATCAACCCGCCGCGCGTGATCGCGACGATGCCGCGCCAAGGGCCCCCCGCGACCAGCTTCCACGCCAGCGCCTTGCAGTCGCGATGCAGCTCCTGCCAGGAGACGGTGAACATCTTTTTGTAGGTTTCGTCGGCGGTGGCCATCTGGGGCGTGCTCCGGTCGGGCGGGTTTCCAGGGCTCTCTACCCCCGGAATCCGGGCTGGGCAAGGCTCGTGCTTTGCATGTTAGAACGAAACAAAGCTTAGGAACGGAGAGTCCCCGAGATGCTCAGCAGTCCCCGCGGCCATGGCGGCATGGTCACCGCCCCCCATCATCTGGCCGCACAAGCCGGTCTCGACGTGCTGCGCGAAGGCGGCAACGCGGTCGAAGCGATGATCGCGATGGCGGCGGCGATCCCGGTCGTCTACCCGCATATGACGGCGGTGGGCGGCGACGGGTTCTGGCTGATCGACGACGGGCGCGGCAAGCCGGTGGCGATCGACGCCTGCGGAGCGGCCGCCTTGGCGCTGTCGCCCGCGTGGTATCGTCGCCAGGGTCACGAGACGATCCCGTCGCGCGGGCCCCTCGCCGCCAACACGGTGGCGGGCACGGTGTCGGGCTGGGGGGCGGCCTATGCGCTGTCGCAAACCATGGGCGGCACGCTGCCCTTGTCGCGCCTGGTCGAAGCGGGCGTGCATTACGCGCGCGAAGGTTTCCCCGCGACCGATTCCCAGGTGCGTTTCACGACCGAGAAACTCGCCGAATGCGTCGACCAGCCCGGCTTCAAGGCGGCGTTCCTGCCCGGCGGCAAGGTGCCCACGCCTGGCCAGCGTTTCCGCCAGCCGGCCTTGGGCGAGACGATCGCCAAGATCGGCCGCGAAGGGACGGAGAGTTTCTATCGCGGCGAATTGTCGAAGGCGATCGCGGCGGATTTGAAGCGCATCGGTTCGCCGGTGGGGCTCGACGATCTCACGCGCCACAAGGCGAAGGTGGTGAAACCGCTGACCGTGGGCGTGCCGGGGGCGCGGCTCTACAACATGATCCCGCCCACGCAAGGTTTGGCGTCGCTGCTGATCCTGGCGATCTTCGCGCGCATCAAGCCCGAACGCTGCGACGGGCCGGAATATGTGCATGCGCTGGTGGAGGCGACGAAGCTCGCTTTCCGAATCAGGGACAAGCACGTCAAGGATCCGGCCTATATGACCGTCGATCCGCAAAGCCTGTTGTCGGACGCCAAGGTCGCGTCGCTGGTCAAGGAATTCGATCCGAACCTTGCGGGCCCGTGGCCGCAGCCGCCCAAAAAGGGCGACACGATTTGGATGGGCGCCATCGACGCGCAAGGGCGCAGTGCAAGCTTCATCCAATCGATCTATTGGGAATTCGGCTCGGCCTGCGTGCTGCCGGAAACCGGCCTGCTGTGGCAGAACCGCGGCACGTCGTTCTCGCTGGAAAAGGGTGCCGCGCAGGAATTGATGGCCGGGCGCAAACCTTTCCACACGTTGAACCCCGCGATGGCGTTCTTCGACGACGGCCGCGCGATGGTCTACGGCACGATGGGCGGCGACGGCCAGCCGCAGACCCAGGCGATGATCTTCTCGCGCTACGCGTTCTACGGGCTGCAGCCGCAAGCGGCGGTGACGGCACCACGCTGGCTGCTGGGCCGCACCTGGGGCACGGCGACGACCAAGCTGCGGCTCGAGAACCGCTTCCCCGCCAGCACGATTTCGGCGCTGAAGGGCATGGGTCACGATCTGGAAGTGACGGAAGCCGACTACACCGATCTGATGGGCCATGCCGGCATGATCGTGCGCACGCCGGATTCCGGCGGCGGCAAGGCGCTGCTGGAAGGGGCGACTGATCCGCGCTCCGACGGGCAAGTCGGCACGTTTTGATTGCGCGGGCGTTAGCTGATTGAAGCGGCATTGGCGGCGGGCGCCAAACATCGAATCATGAGGGGCGTTACGCCTGCGGTTGTTTTTCTCGTAATTTCATAGTTGACGTTACGTTCTTTTTGGACTAGTTTTGTACTCATGCGGGGTGCCCGGGTTGTCTGCGGGTATTTCGCGACTTGGTTTCATCCTGCTGGGTCTCTCATGTCGTCTTAAACCTTGTGCCGGCGCATCCGCGTTGGCCGCAATCGCGGAGTCACGCCCGATGTCTGCCCTGCCCCGTATGCCTTTCGACATGTCCGACGACGATTACGGCGTCCCGTTTCAAATGCCGGGACGCTCGAACGGGTTCTTCGACCTCGATGCCGATGTGGGCTTGGGCTATCCCACGCGCCGCGCCGACAATATCAAGGTGCAGACGATCCTCGGGAACGCCGGGGATCTCGACCTCGCCAAGACCGATGGGCCGACCGGCTGGGGGCTCTACACGTTGGACGACGCGATCCGCAGCTACCAGAAGCGCAACGATCTGAAGGTCGATGGCTGGCTGCGGCCGGGCGGGCCGACGATTTCCAAAATGCGCGACCAGTTCGGCGCGACGCTGGGCAAGTATCCAGCCCCCAGCCCGCGCGAGATCGACGAGCACCACGATCGCTTGGCCCAAGGCGAACCCGGTCTGCTCAACGGGACTTACGGCGAATTGAAACTCGCGCCGATCTCCGGCCTGCCGGCCCCGGACGAGGACATGACCGGATCGAACCGCTCGATGGCCGAATATCTCCAACGCCATCGCAGCGGCTTGGCCGACGCGCCGGATACGCTCGCCTCTTACATCCGCACGATGGGCGTGCCCGGCATCGTCCAGGCGCGCGACTTCGTCGCGCAATGGGACCAAACCAAGCCCGGCCAAGGCGGCGACGCGATCCGCGCGATCCTCTCGGCGCTGGGCGACGCGCCCGATCTGCAACGTCAGTTCTTCGGCGGCCCGATCGCCAATGACCGCCCGATCGGTATTCGCATCGGGGATATGCGCGGCGAGATAAGCGATCTGCTGCACCGGCCCGGCGAAGATAAGGGCGTCGCAACACCGCTGCCGCACCGGCCCGGCGAGGAAGGCCCGATGGTCCGCCAGCCTTACGCCTCGTTGCCGCCGCTATCGCGCGACGGGCTGCTCGATCCCGACTACGTCAAGGCGTTCGGCGAGCGCTTGGAAGCCAAGCGCGCGTTCGAGGAGCAGGAACGCACAAACGCGGTCTATGACGACGGCTTGCTCGACGCCAATAACTGGCCGCCGCATCTACGCGCCCGGTTGCTCGGCGATACGCAAGCCAGCGACGAGACGAACCGGAACTTCAGCGGCGCGGATGAGTTTGACCCTGCCGCACCGCAGACAACGGAAGAAGGCGAACCGGTTCAGGTCGCGCAGGCACCGGATACCGAGGATGGACAACTCGCTCAAGCAAGCGATGCCCCGCCGGAGAGGAATCGCGCGGCGGTCGTCCCCGATCTCAACGATCTCGTACGACAGGCGCAATCTTCGAAGCGCTGGTTCGGCGAAAGCAAAGAATGCGTTGGCTTGGTGAAGAAGTCGGCGAATCTCGGACATACATCGACTTGGCGCGCGGGCGACGCGATCAAGGCGACCGACGATCCTCCGCTGAAACCCGGCACCGCGATTGCCACGTTCCGCCCCGACAAAAACGGCGAAATCCGCTATCCGCAGGATCGCGACAAGCCCGGAGAACCGCGTACCCGACGACATGCGGGGGTCTTCATGGGGTATGGCGAGCAAGGCGATCGGAAGGGTATTTTTGTTCTCGATCAGTTTAACGGAAGCGCCAGAGATCCGGCGCGAGATCAAGGGCAGGCCCGGGTTCGCTTCTATCCCTTCGAGCGCCGGCAAGGCGAAGGTGGTTATAGCGCAGGTGAATTTTCGGCAATCCGCGCTCAACACCCATAGAGGACGATATGATGTTTAGATTGGCGATGATCGTTCTTGGCGGCTTGTTGGCGGCAACCTTACAGCCATCGATTTGCAATGCGACCGAAGTCGTGACGCATTGCTCGCTGATTTCACCGATAGATGGAAAATCGCCGTTACACGGCATCACATTACTGCATTTTGGCGACATGCCGCTCGGCGGTGGCATCGAGACAACGTTGGCAATCGTGGACTCGCGTCACAGTTACGATCTCGTCGAAATGGAAGCATCTGATTTTCGTCGTGCAGCTCTGGAGTGCACGTATGGCGAGATAGAAGGGGAAATAACACAAATTGTTAAAGTGCCGATCCCCGGGCTTCTGCTCCGCTGCGAAAGCATCAGTCGGCGTGTCTCAGCACATGACCGGGAATGGGATTTGGAGCGCTACTGGTGCACATCGCGAGTCGAATGATGCGCAACGAGAGATCGAGACGCGACTGAGGAACTTCGCCGATGTCCCGCACCGATGAACCCTCCATCCGTTCGATTGCCGCCGGGGTCGCTTTACTGGCCGCCGTTGCGGCACTCAGCGAATGGATGGCGATACCGATCGTCGCGAACGCTCAATGGTCGAGGGATCGCGTCGAAGTGGTTCCTTTGTACGACCTTACCCAGACGCGCGACCCCGAACTCATCGCGCTCGCCGAAAGCGTTATCGCAAGCAATCCAGATTTAGCCGCGCATTACGAGAATCCGAAAATCGACGAACTTTTCGGATTCGACGCCAGCCAGGTCTATGTCGGTCGCGTGCGAATCGAACCGAAAGGGCAGCCCTGGGTCGCCGTCGCCGTTGGTGCGAGTTCGTATTGCGGCACGGCCGGGTGTTCGGCGTCGGCGCTGTTCGCCAAGCGCAACGGCGAATGGCATGCTCAAACGCCGTTCTATGCATACGATCCACCGCCTGCGCGGATGGCGATATTGTTGACGACATCGCCGATGGTCGGCCGGATACCCGAAAGATACCGCGCGCGCGCAGGACGGGCGCAGTTATTCCCGGTCTTGATCAACGGCCGTCGCGTCATCTGGGCTGATGATAGCGGGCAGTTTTGGGATGGCAAAGAATGGCAATATTTTTGCCGTCTTTGCAATGAACTGGGCTGAGCCGCCGTGCCTCAATCCCGCCTTGTCGCGTCGCTTTTGCCGACCGCGACGGATTTGAGGATCGCGTAAACCTTCAACCCGTCGCGCAAGCCGAGTTCCGCGACCGAGGCGCGGGTGAGGCGGGCGGCGATCGTTTGATCGCCCGCCACGAGGGCGAGTTCCGCGTCGGGGCCGTCAGCGTTCTGCGTCACGCGCGCGATCGTCGCTTGGATCGCGTTGCGCGCGGACAAGCCTTCGGGCTTTTTCGTCGCCACCATCACGTCGCGCGCGCGGACATGCACGCGCACCCGCGTCCCCGGTGCGGCGTCGAGTGCGGGTACCTCCAGCGTGCCGCCCGCGAAATCGAGCCGTGTGAGCGCGTATTCCGGCAGATGCGCGGCGATGCTGGTCTCCAGCACGCCGCCCGCATCGAACCGCCCGGCGATGGCGGTGAAATCCGGGTGCAGCGCCATTTCGGCGATCGTGCCCAACGCGCGCACCGCGCCGCCGTCGATCAGCGCGATCCGGTCGGCCAGGCGCATCACCTCGTCCGCCGCATGGCTGACATAGACGATCGGCAATTTGGTTTCGGCTTGCAGCCGGTCGAGATAGGGCAGGAGTTCGGCCTTGCGCGCAGCGTCGAGCGAGGCGAGCGGCTCGTCCATCAGCAACGCGCGCGGGCGCGCCAATAACGCGCGGCCGATCGCCACGCGCTGGCGCTCGCCGCCCGACAGCGCGACGGGTTTGCGTGCCAGCAATGCTTCGATGCCGAGCAGCTTCACGATCGCTTCGAAATCGGCGTGACGTTCGCCGCCGGGCGCGCGCTTGGCGCCGTAGCGCAGATTGGCCGCGACATCGAGATGCGGGAAGAGCCGCGAATCTTGGAAGACGTAACCCAGGCACCGCTTTTCCGCCGGCACGTCGATGCCCTTGGCGGAATCGAACAGCACCTCGCCGCCCAGCGCGATGCGGCCTTGATCGGGCCGCGCGAGACCGGCCAGCGCGCGCAGGATCGATGTTTTGCCCGAACCCGAACGGCCGAACAGCGCCAGCACGCCGCCGGAGGGTGCATGCAGTTTCGCGTTCAGCGCGAAATCGCCCAGGCGGGTTTGGATATCGAGCTCGATCATCTGCCCATCATCCGCTTCACGCGACGCGCGAGATATTCGGACAGCAGCAAACCGGCGAAGGCGAGCGTGATCGAGATCGCCGCGAGGCGAGCCGCCATCGCTTCGCCGTCGGGGCGCTGCACGGCCGAATAGATCGCGAGCGGCAGCGTCTGCGTTTCGCCCGGCACGTTCGACGCGAAGGTGATGACGGCGCCGAATTCGCCCAGGCTCGCCGCGAAGGCGATCATGCCGCCCGCCAAAATGCCGGGCAGGATCAGCGGCAGCGAGATCGTGAAGAACCGGTCGAGCTTGCCCGCCCCCAGCGTGCGCGCGGCTTCGTCCAGGCCCGGGTCGAGCGCGTCGACCGACAGGCGGATCGCGCGCACCATCAGCGGAAACGCCATCGTCGCGGTGGCGAGCGATGCGCCCGCGGCCGTGAACACCAGGCGCACGCCGAAAGTCTCATAGAGGAAGGCGCCGACGGGGCCGCGCACGCCGAAGGTCAGCAGCAGCAAATAGCCGACGACGACCGGCGGCAGCACCAGCGGCAGATGCACGATGCCGTCGACGATCGCTTTGCCGGGGAAATCATAACGCGCGAGCAGCCACGCGACCGCGACGGCGAGCGGCAGCGAGAACGCGACCGCCTTGGCCGCGATCTCCAGCGACAGAAACACCGCCGCCCATTCGGCGGGAGAAAGCATGCGCAAGGCTCCGTTCGACGCTATATCCGAATGTATATAGCGCGAGCGGGGCCCGCAACGTCAACTATTGGGGGCGGTATTGCGCGATCCCGTGGCCGAACGACCAGTCGATGCGGTTGGTCTCGCTGAGCGTCACCATCACGTCTTCGGGGCGCAACCCGGGATCGGCGGCGAGGTTGCGGGCGATCGCGGCGTAAAGCCCGCGCTTCAAATCGTCGCTGCGGCCCACGCTCCAGAAGATCTGCACCAGCGTGAAGTCGGGCCCGCGCGCGATGTTCATATATTGGGGATCGGCGATCAGGCGGCCCAGCTTATGTTCGCCGATCACCTGAAAGCGGTCATCCGCCGGCACGGTGCCGGTCGCGACCAGGGCGGCGTGCACGCCGTCGGCGACGGCTTTGATCCAGGCTTCCGGCTTGCCTTCGGGAATGTCGATGCGCACGAGCGGCATGGGCTTCTCCTGTCGTTGTCGGCAGAAGATGAGCGCGCTTCGCGCCGGCGCCTAGGGGGCGGCGCGGCGCAAGACTTGTGAACGCAAGTCCATAAATGCGAAACGCGGCGACGCCTTTTGGGCATCGCCCGGCGCTTCCGATCCGGCGGCCGCTCAGGCCTTTTTCACGAAGGCGGTTTTCAGCACCAGGCCCTTCACCTTGTCGGTGCGGCCCTCGATCTCTTCCGCGTCGGCGGTGAGGTGGATGTTCTTGATAACGGTGCCGCGCTTGAGCGTCACATTGGCGCCCTTGACCTTCAGGTCCTTGATCAGGACGACGCTATCGCCATCGGCCAGCGGATTGCCGTTGCTGTCTTTCACGTCCACGTCGTCGTCTCCTGAAATGCGGGTGTCGTTTCTCTTTAGCAGAGCGCGCGCCGTATCGGGATTTCTTCGGTCGCCCGGCGCGGTCCTTAAACGCGAAGAGCGGCGACGCCTTTTCAGGCATCGCCGCTCCGCTGGATCGGCAGCTCCGCCCCGAAGGGAGGAGGAACGGGACGGGCGCTTGATCCGTTAGGCGTTAGGCCGCGCGGGCGGCCGGACGGACCTGCACGACATTCGCCGCGTGGACCGCCGGGGCGGCCGAAGCGTCGAACGGCGCGTAGCCGTCGCGGACATAGTGGCCGGCCGCGATCTGGGCGATCTCGGCGCGGTTGATGCCGATATCGGCGAGCGTGCGGTCGTCGAGCGAGTCGAGCTCGGCGAGGGTCTGGCGACGCTCGTTCCAAGCCTTGAACTTCGTCACCAGCGCCTGCACGGCCTCATAGACCAGCTTGGCGCGCGCACGACGGGCCGCCATCGAGAGCTCCAGCTCGTCGATCCGGGCGCCGTTGGCGCCAAAGGACGGGACGGCATTGGACTGCGACTGGGCGGACATGATTTCGATCTCCTTATCAACTCGTTAGCGGTCTTGCCGACCATTCGGCAGATCATTCGCCAACGAACGAACAAGCTCAATGTAGGGGATCTTGTGCGCCGCAACATCAGACGATAGTGCGCCGCAGCAATGCATTTCGCGCATGCAGCATTTTGACATAATTAACAATTTCGCATGGCGGAACGAGGCCGCGCGCCCGGCTATTGCCGCAAGGCCTTGGCGTGCTTAGGTTTCCAACCATGCCGCCCCGTGATCAACCGACCGCCACCTGCCGTGAAACCTATCAAGGCGATACCGCGCTGGCGGGGTTGCTCGCCAAACACGGCGCCAAAATGGACGTCGCCGGGGTTCGCGCCCTGTTGGACGGCGTTCTGGCCGCCCCGCAAGGCGAGGATCCGCGCGCGTGGCAGGCGCTGGTTTGCGATACGCCGTCGGATGCGCTGCGTGCCCAGCTCGATGCGTTGAAGGCGGAACTCGCCGCGAAAATCGCCTTCGGTTTGGGCGAAGGCGAATGGCGCGCCAAGCGCGTCGCCGATTTGCGTGCGGAACTCGCGCGGCGCGGCCTCGCCGGTTTCGTGCTGCCGCGCGGCGACGAACATCAAGGCGAATATGTCAGCCCGCGTGCGGAACGTCTCGCGTGGCTCACGGGCTTCACGGGCTCGGCGGGGGCGACGATCGTACTTGCCGACAAGGCCGCGATCTTCATCGACGGGCGCTACACGTTGCAGGTGCGCGCGCAAGTCGACGGCTCGATTTTCGAATATCGCCATCTGGTCGAAGAACCCGCCCATGAATGGCTCGCGGCCAACGCGCCCAAGGGCGGCAAGATCGGCTACGACCCGTGGCTGCATGGCAGCGACGGGATCGAGCGTTTGCGCCAAGCCTGCGAAACCGCCGGCGCCACGCTTGTCGCCGTGCCCGATAATCCGATCGACCGCGTGTGGCCGGATAAGCCCGCCGCCCCGATCTCGCCGATGGTGCCGCATGATCTCGCTTTCGCGGGCAAAGCCTCGGGCGAGAAGCGCGCCGAACTCGCCGGCGATTTGCGCAAGCGCAAGCTCGATGCGGCGATCGTGTCGGCACCCGATTCCTTGGCGTGGCTGCTGAACGTGCGCGGCGGCGACGTGCCCCATACCCCACTTGCTTTGGGCTTCGCGATTCTGAACGCGGACGAGCAAGGCTCGGTCGAGTTGTTCGTCGATCCGCGCAAAGTGCCGCCATCGACCTATGCGCATCTGGGCAACGCCGTGCGTCTGCACGCGCCCGAGGCGTTCGCAGGCGCGCTTGCCGATTTGGGCAAGCGCAAGGCCCGCGTGCTGACCGATCGCGCGACCTCGGCGGCATGGATCGATTCCACGCTCGCGTCGTCGGGGGCGGTGCTCACGCGCGATGCGTGCCTGTGCGCGCTGCCCAAGGCGCGCAAGAACGCGGGCGAACTGCAGGGGACGCGCGACGCGCATATCCGCGACGGTGCGGCGGTGGCGAAGTTCCTTGCCTTCATCGCGCGCGAAGGCGGTAAGGGCACGCTCGACGAGATCTCGGCCGCCGACCGCTTGCTCGAATTCCGTCGCGAGGGTGCGAATTTCCGCGACACGAGTTTCGACACGATCTCGGGTGCTGGTTCCAACGGCGCGATCGTCCATTATCGCGCGACACCTTCCACGTCGAAGCGCATCGCGCCCGATATGCTCTATCTGGTCGATTCCGGCGCGCAGTATCTGGAAGGCACGACCGATATCACGCGCACGCTCGCCATCGGCAATCCGACGGAAGAGCAGAAGGATCGCTTCACCCGCGTGCTGAAGGGCCATATCGCGTTGGCGACCGTGCGCTTTCCCAAGGGCACGACCGGTTCGCAGCTCGACGCGCTCGCCCGTGCGCCGTTGTGGGAAGCGGGGCTCGATTACGATCATGGTACAGGTCACGGCGTGGGTTCGTATCTGTCGGTCCATGAAGGCCCGCAGCGCATTTCCAAAATGCCGAACACCCAAGCGCTGCTGCCCGGCATGATCGTGTCGAACGAGCCCGGCTACTACAAAACCGGCGAATACGGCATCCGGATCGAAAACCTGATCGCGGTGACGGAACTGCCGCAAACGCCGGGGGCCGAACGTCCGATGCTCGGCTTCGAAACGCTGACCCTCGCCCCCATCGCGCGCGAATTGATCGATTTGGCGCTGCTGACCGCCGCCGAGCGCGCCTGGATGGATGCGTATCATGCGCGCGTCTTCTCGACGATCGGCCCCTTGGTGGACGGCGAAACGCGCGCCTGGCTCGAAAAAGCGACGGCGAAGCTTTAAGCGACCTCGTGGTTCGACACGGATGTGATTACACATCCGCACCATGAGGCCTCACCCTGAGCTTGTCGAAGGGTTAGGCCGCTAGGCGATCCCGGCGAGTTTCAGCCAAGAATCTTCGTCGATCACTTCCACGCCGTGTTTCTGCGCGTCGGCGAGTTTGGAGCCGGCCCCCGGCCCCGCGACGACCAGATCGGTTTTCTTCGATACCGACCCCGCGACCTTGGCGCCCATCGATTGCGCGCGCGCCTTGGCTTCGTCGCGGCTCATTTTCACCAGCGTGCCGGTGAACACGATGGTTTTGCCCGCGACCGGCGAATCGGTGCGCGGCTTCTCAAGCGGCACGGGCGTCACAAACTTCGCCAGATCGTCGAGAGCGTCGAGATTGTGCTTCTCGGCGAAGAACGCGGCGATATCCGCGACCAGCGCCTCGCCGACCTGATCGATCGCCAGAAGCTCGGCATGCGCGGCTTCGTCGCCCTTGGCGACGGCGATCATCGCCTCGCGCCATTTTTCCAGCGTTTCGTAATGCTGGGCGAGCAGGCGGCCGGTCGCTTCGCCGACTTGCCGGATCCCCAGCGCGAAGATGAACCGGTCGAGGGCCACGTTGCGGCGCGCTTCGATGGCGGCGAGCAATTTCTCGACCGATTTCTCGCCCCAGCCGTCGCGTTTGGCGAGGGCGGCCGCATGATCCTTCAAGCGGAACACGTCGCCGGGGCGTTTGAGCCAGCCCAGCGAATGCAGTTCTTCGACGTTCTTTTCGCCCAGACCTTCGATATCGAACGCCGTGCGCATCGCGAAATGGCGCAAGCGTTCGACGACCTGGGCGTCGCAAGCGAGGCCGCCGGTGCAGCGGCGCACGACTTCGCCTTCGGGCCGCACGGCTTTCGATCCGCAGACCGGACAGAACTCGAAAGGCGTGAATTTCGGGCGCTTGTCATGCGCCTTGTCGGCGACGACTTCCACGATCTGCGGAATCACGTCGCCCGCGCGCTGGATGACGACGATGTCGCCTTCGCGCACATCCTTGCGGGCGATTTCGTCCTCGTTATGCAGCGTGGCGCGCGCGACCATCACGCCGCCGACATTGACGGGCTCGAGGATCGCGACGGGCGTCAACGCGCCGGTACGCCCGACCTGCACGTCGATCTTGATGAGTTTCGTCTGCGCGCGCTCGGCGGGGAATTTATGCGCGATCGCCCAGCGCGGGCTGCGCGCGACGAAACCCAAGCGCCGTTGCAGATCGAACCGGTCGACTTTGTAGACCACGCCGTCGATATCGTAGGGCAGCGACGTGCGCTTGGCGCCGATATGGTCGTAGAACGCGAGCAGTGCTTCGGCATCGTCGCAGGTCCGCGTTTCGGGATTGGTGGCGAAGCCCCATTTGCCCAAAAGCCGGATCAACTCGGCTTGCGTTTCGATCGCCGGACCTTCGTAGCGGCCGATCGTATAGGCGAAGAAGCGCAACGGCCGCTTGGCCGTGATCGTCGGGTCGAGCTGTCGCACGGCCCCGGCCGCCGCGTTGCGCGGATTGGCGAAGACCTTGTCGCCGGCTTCTTCTTGCGCCGCGTTCATCGCCAGGAAATCGGCGCGGGTCATGTAGATTTCGCCACGCACTTCGATGGCGGCCGGCGGATGCCCGTGAAGCTTGGCGGGAATCTCTTTGATCGTGCGCAGATTGGCGGTGACGTCCTCGCCTTCCTCGCCGTCGCCGCGCGTCGCACCCTTGGTGAAGATGCCGTTCTCGTAGAGCAGCGAGATCGACAAACCGTCGATCTTCGGCTCGGCGGAATAGGCGAGCGGGGCGTCGTCGGGTAGGCTCAGGAAGCGCCGCACGCGCGTCACGAATTCGCGAAGGTCCTCCTCGGCGAAGGCGTTGTCGAGCGACAGCATCGGCACCGCGTGCCGGATCTTGGAAAAACCGGCGGCGGCGGGCGCGCCGACTTTCTTCGACGGTGAATCCGTGCGCGTGAGCAGCGGAAAGCGCTTCTCGATCGCATCGTTGCGACGCTTCAGCGCGTCGTATTCGGCATCCGCGATCAGCGGCGCATCTTTGCCGTGATAGGCGAGGTCGTGCCGGACGATCGCTTTGGCCAAACGTTCGAGCTCGGCCTCCGCCTGGCCTATCGACAAATCGTCGACGGCGACGGTCGAAAAATCCTTCGCCGCCGGTTTCTTTTTGCGCGGCGTCATGCCGCTTCGCCGGAGAGGAGCGCGTCGGCGGCGGCGCGCGCCGCGTCGGTGACCGTCGCACCCGCCAGCATGCGCGCGATTTCCTCGCGCCGGGCGGGCTTATCGAGAACGGTGACACTCGTCGATGCCGATTTGGCGGTGGCGGTTTTGGCGACACGCAAATGCACCCCCGCCCGCGCGGCGACCTGCGGCGAATGGGTCACGACCAGCACTTGCGCGTTTTTGGCAAGGCGCGCGAGGCGTTCGCCCACGGCGGCGGCGGCGGCCCCGCCGATGCCGCTATCGACCTCGTCGAAAATCAACGCAGGCATCGCACCGCGCTTGGCGCCCGCCTGGGCGAGCACGACTTTCAGCGCCAGCATCAGGCGCGAAAGTTCGCCGCCCGACGCGATCTTGGCGAGCGCACCCGGCTCGGCGCCGGGCAGCGTGGCGATTTCGAACGCGACGCGTTCCAGGCCGCCGGCACTCCAGCCTTCCTCCGGCAGCGCTTCCAGCCTTGCGCGGAACCGCGCCTTGTCGAGCTTCAGCGGCGGCAATTCCTTGGAAATGGCCTTCTCGAATTTCGTGGCCGCGGCCGTCCGGCCCGACGACAACGCCTTGGCGGCGGTCAGATAGGCGGCTTTGGCGGTTTTCTCGGCTTGGGCAAGTTTCTTGAGATTGCCTTCGCCCGCATCGAGTGCCGCGAGCTTGGCGACGAAATCGTCACGCAAAACGGGGAGCGCGTCGATATCGACGCGATGTTTGCGGGCGAGGGCGCGGAGTGCATGCAAACGTTCGTCGGTCTTTTCGAGATCGGCCCCGCCTTCGCTCAACGCCTCGCCCGCGTCGTCGATCGCGGCGGCGGCATCGACCGTCTGTTCCAGCGCTTGTTCGAGTGCGGCGATCGCCGCATCGAACTTGCCGCCGGCATGGGCGGCGACGCGTTCCAAGGCGCGCGCGGCGGTGCGCAAGGCACCTTCGACGCCCTTATGCGCTTCAAGCTCGCCCTTGGCTTCGGCAAGGGCATCGGCGAGTTTTTCGCGCGCCTGCAAAATCGCGCGGCGTTCGGAAAGTTCGCGTTCCTCGCCCGGCTTGGGATCGGCTTCCTCCAGCTCGCGCGCGGCGTGGCGTAAGTATTCTTCCTCGCGGCGCGCGGCTTCGATCTTGGCTTGCTCGGCGGCGAGGGCTTCCTGCGCTTCGTGCCACGCGGCGAAGCTTGTCGCCGTCGCCGCGGCTTCCTTGGCAAGCCCGGCCCATTGATCGAGAAGTCCGCGATGCGTGGCGGCGTCGAACAGGCCATGCGTGTCGAATTGGCCGTGGATCTCGACCAGCAGATTGCCCAATTGGCGCAACAGCCCGACCGAGCAGGCCTGATCGTTGGCGAAGGCGCGGCTGCGGCCATCCGCGCCCAATTGGCGGCGCAGGATCAAGGGCGCGCCGTCTTCGGGCGCTTCCAAGCCTTGCTCGGCCAGCAAGGCGAAAGCGGGATGGTTGGCGCCCAGATCGAAGGCGGCGGCGATGGTGGCGGCGGTCGCACCTTTGCGCACGGCGCCCGCATCGGCGCGCCCACCCAAAGCGAGGCCCAGCGCATCCAGCAGGATCGACTTGCCCGCCCCGGTCTCGCCCGTCAACGCGGCGAGCCCGTCCTCGAAAACGAGGTCGAGCTTGTCGATCAGTACGAAATCGCGAATCGAAAGCGTCGAAAGCATGGGTCTGCTTTCTATAGCCAAGCCCCGCGGCGCGCTCAAGAACGAAGCGAAAACTTTAGAAGTAGCTGAGCGGGTTCAGCGCGTTCAGGGTGCGGCCGACCATGCCCTGGCGATCTTCGCGCGGGTTTTCGCCGGTCCCGACCAGGGCGTAGGAGTCGCGATACCACTCGCTGCCCGGGTAGTTATGGCCGAGGACGGCGGTGGTGCGCCGCGCTTCGTCCACCAGACCCAGCGCCATATAGGATTCGGTCAGGCGGTGCAGCGCCTCGGGCACGTGGCTGGTCGTCTGGTATTTGTCGACGACGGTGCGGAAGCGGTTGATCGCCGCGAGCCATTGCTGGCGTTGGAGGTAGAAGCGCCCGACCTCCATCTCCTTGCCGGCGAGATGGTCGTAGGTCAGGTCGATCTTCACCCGCGCGTCGCGCGCGTAGGTCGAATCGGGGAAGCGGCGCACGACTTCCTGCAGCGCGTTCAGCGAGTTTTCGGTCATACGCGCGTCGCGCGCGACGTCGACGATCTGCTCGTAGTAGCACAGCGCCTTCAGATAATAGGCGTAGGGCGTGTCGCGGCTGGACGGGTTCAGCTGGATGAAGCGGTCCAGCGCGTTGATCGCGTCGTCGTAGCGGTTGACCTGATAGAGCGCGTAGGCGCCTTGCAACTGCGCGCGCGTCGCCCAGACCGAATAGGGGTGCTGGCGCTCGACTTCGTCGAACAGGCGCGCCGCCCGGCGATACTGCTCGGTCGACATCGCGTTGACCGCGTCGTTGTAGATTTCCTCGACCGGGCGCTCGACATATTGCTCCTTCTCCTCGCCGCTGCAGGCGGCAAGAGCGAAAAGGGAGAGCGCCGCGAGGGCGGCGGGGCGGAGACTTCGAATCATGGCGGGAATATAGGCGAATCGCCGCCCGAACGCCAATCGGGCTAAGCCCGGATTGTTACTGTCCGGTGTCGGCGTGGACGGGGGCGGCGGCGGGCGAAACGCCCGCAAAATGCGCCTCGGTCAGCTCGACCATGCGCCAATTCGCCGCGTCGGCGAAAAGCGCGTGCAGCAGCGCGTTGTTGTGGCGATGGCCGGTGCGCCGGGCGCGGATCTCGCCCAGCAACGGCGCGCCCGCCAGATACAGATCGCCGACCAGATCGAGCACTTTGTGGCGCACGAATTCGTCGTCGAAGCGCAGGCCTTCGGGGTTCAGCAAGCCGCTGCCGTCGGCCGCGATCACGACCGCGTTGTCCAGGCTGCCGCCACGCGCCAAGCCGGCCGCGCGCAACGCCGCGACTTCCTGTTCGAAGCCGAAGGTGCGCGCGCGCGCGATTTCCTGGCGGAACGCGTCGGGGCCCAGATCGAGCGACAGGTTCTGGCGGCCGATCGTCGGCGTGGGGAAGTCGATTTCGAAGGTCGCGGCGAAGCCGCGCCCGGGCCGGATTTCGATGGCGGCGCCGTCGCGCGCATCGTCGAGCGCGATCGGCTTCAGCACTTCGATCGCACGGCGCGGGGCCGCTTGTTCGATCGTGCCCGCGCAATCGATCAGAAACAGGAAGGGGGCGGACGAGCCGTCCATCACCGGCACTTCGTCGGCATCGAGTTCGACGATCGCGTTGTCGATGCTGGCGCCGTAAAGGGCGGCCATCAGATGTTCGACCGTGCCGAAGCGCGGGCCGGGAGCGGCCCCCAGCAGCGAGCACAGGCGCGTATCGGTCACGTTGCGGTAATTGGCCTTCACCGTGACGCCGGTATCGACGCGCCGGAAGGCGATGCCCGAATTGGGCGCCGCGGGCAGCAGCGACATCGTCACCTTGCGGCCGGAATGCAGCCCCGTCCCCGAACAGGAGATGGGCCCCTTCAACGTGCGCTGGGCGATGGTGCGCGGCTTTTGCTGACGCGGGTTGAACACTTGAACCTGAACTCCGGCGGGGCGGTCGTCTTTCGTGGGGCCGTCTGGATTGAACGGCCCAGGGACGAGTCTCGTTCCCCGAAAAGAAAAGAGGCTCCGGACAGATTGGGTACCCAACCGGCGCCGGAGCCTCAAGTCACCTTTTATTTCACCATGTTGCAGGTGATTTTCGCGCGACCCTCAATTCGCCTGACGGCGCAGGAAGGCCGGGATTTCGAGGAGGTCGTCCTCGGCCTTCGGCGCAAGGCGATCGGTGGGGTCGAGCCCGCCCAAACGCGGCTGCGCCGGGGCCGGGGTCGGTGCTGCCGGGGCAGCGGCGACCGGCGCCGGGGCGGCCGGAGCCGCCGGGGCGTTCGCCGCCGGCATGATCCCGCCTTGGGGTGCGACCAGCGTGGGCTGGGCGCGCGGGGCTTCGCCTTCGGCGCGACCCATGCCCGAGCGGGTCATCCGCTCGAACAGCGACGGGCGGCGCTTGGGCGCCGCCGCGGCGGCCGGCTTGGTCGCGTTCATCAGCTCGGCTTCCGCGAAGGGATTGGCCGGGGCGGGGGCTTGCGCCGCCGCCGGGGCCACTTCGACGGGCTTGGGCGGGATGAAGGCTTCGGCCGGGGCCGCCGGCAATTCGGCCGGGGCTTGTTCCGCCATGACCGGGGCCGGGGCGGCTTCCGCTACGACCGGGGCGGGGGCGGGGGCGACCGGTGCGGGGGCCGGTTCCATCTTCATCGCGACCGAACCCGTCATTTGCGGGGCGGCCGGGATCGACATCGACGCGGCCGGGGCGGCCATCGCCGGGGCCGTCGCCGTCACCGGACGGATCGTCGGGCGCTGGGCGAGCTTGACGACCGTGGTGGCCTGCGGCGGGCGCTGCACGGCTTGCGCCGCGTCGATACCCGTCGCGACGACCGACACGCGCATGCGGCCGTTGAGGCTTTCGTCGAAGGTCGAGCCGAAGATGATGTTGGCGTCCGGATCGACTTCGTCGCGGATGCGGTTCGCGGCTTCGTCGACTTCGAACAGCGTCATGTCCATGCCGCCGGTGATGTTGATGAGCACGCCCTTGGCGCCCTTCATCGACACGTCGTCGAGCAGCGGGTTGGAGATCGCCTTCTGCGCCGCGTCGATCGAGCGGTTGTCGCCTTCGGCTTCGCCCGTGCCCATCATCGCCTTGCCCATCTCGCCCATCACGGAGCGGATATCGGCGAAGTCGAGATTGATGAGGCCCGGCATGACCATGAGGTCGGTCACGCCGCGCACGCCCGAGTACAGCACGTCGTCCGCCATCTTGAAGGCGTCGGCGAAGGTCGTGCGCTCGTTGGCGACGCGGAACAGGTTCTGGTTCGGGATGATGATCAGCGTATCGACGTTCTGCTGAAGCTCCTCGATCCCCGCCTCGGCCAGCTTCATGCGGTGCTGGCCTTCGAAGTGGAAGGGCTTGGTGATGACGCCGACGGTCAGCATGCCGGCTTCGCGGCAGGCGCGCGCGATGACCGGGGCGGCACCGGTGCCCGTGCCGCCGCCCATGCCGGCGGCGACGAACACCATGTGCGAGCCCTGCACATGTTCCAGCAGTTCCTGCATGGATTCTTCCGCCGCGACGCGGCCCACGTCGGGGCGCGACCCCGCACCCAGGCCTTGCGTGACCCCCACGCCCAGCTGCAAGCGGCGCTCGGCGAGCGATTGCGCCAGGGCTTGCGCGTCGGTGTTGGCGACGACGAATTCCACGCCTTCGAGCTTGGCGCGGATCATGTTGTTCACGGCGTTGCCGCCGGCCCCGCCCACGCCCACGACAGTGATGCGCGGCTTGAGCTCGGCGGGCTGGTTCGATGCGAGAGTGATTGCCATTTTGCTTCTCCGATCTCCTTGGGTTCAGTTCGTAACGCGCCGGCGGCCGGTCCGATCCATGCCAGGCCTGCGCGCGGGTAGACGGGTGCTGTGTTGTCGTTGCGGCATTGGGTCCCTTCCCGTCACAGGTTGTCCCTCAGCCACATTCTCAAGCCCCCGAAGACGCCCGCGGTCGGTGCAGCCGCGGTTTCGGGACGCAGGGATTCGGTTCCTTTCTGATGCGCGTGCAGGATGAGCCCCGCGCACGCCGCGAAAGCGGGGCCGCCGGTTTGATCGGCGAGCCCCGTGAGATGCGTGGGCTTGCCCATACGCACCTGCTTGTCGAGAATCATGGCGGCGAGTTCGCGCGTTCCTTGAAGCTGCGAAGCCCCGCCGGTCAGCACCACGCGCCGGCCTGCGATCTTGTCGAAGCCCGAGGCTTCCAGGCGCGAGCGCACCAGTTCGAAAGTTTCCTCCAGGCGGGGTGCGACGATCCCGGTCAGGATCGATTTCGGCACATGGTTCGCCTGGGTCTGCTCTTCTTCGCCGACCAGCGGCACGTCGACCAATTCGCGCTCGTCGTTGGCCGAATGGATGCACGAGCCGTGCAGCGTCTTCATCCGCTCGGCATGGGCGAGCGGCGTCGACAGGCCGCGCGCGATGTCGTTGGTCACATGCGCGCCGCCGACATTGATCTGGTCGACGAACACGCAATGCCCGTCGAAGAACACGGCGAAGGACGTGGTGCCGCCCCCCATGTCGATGACGCAAGCACCCAAATCCTTTTCGTCCTGCACGAGGCAGGCGAGGCCGGCGGCATAGGCCGGCACGACGGGTTCCTCGATTTCCAGATGGCAGCGCGAAACGGCGGTTTCGAGATTGCGCACGGCGGCACTGGACGCGCCGACCATGTGCATGTTCACGCCCAGGCGTTCGCCGCACATGCCGCGCGGATCGCGGATGCCGCGGCTGCCGTCGATCGTGAAGCCGACGGGGAATTGATGGATGATCCGCTTGTCGGTCGCGGTCTGGGTCTGGCGCGCCTGTTCGATCACGCGGCGCAGATCCGCGTCGCCGATCTCGTGGCCGTTCAGCGCCACTTCGACTCCGAAGGTGCGCGACACCGGCGCCCCGCCGACCAGATTGACGATCACGCTTTTCAGCGTTTCGCCGGCCATCTGTTCGGCCGCCGACACCGCCGACAGGATCGACTGTTCGGCTTCGTCGAGATCGACGATCGTGCCGCCGCGCACGCCGTGGCTGATCTGATGCCCGATGCCGACGACGCGCGGCGGACCTTCGCCGTCCGCTTTCGCGACGAAGCAAGCGACCTTGGTCGAGCCAAGGTCGAGGGCGGCGATCGTTCCGTTCCGGCGGGCGCGTTTTTTCTTCGACATGGTGGACGAAGTGCTCCTAAGTCGGCCGGTTGTTGCGGCGTTGGGCGGGCGCGTTGACCGGCGTCGTGGCCGGTGCGGCGTCCTTGGCACGCAGGATCAGGCGATCGGGCAAACGCAGATCGACCGAGACGAGATCGCGCTCGACCAGGCCGTTGTTGCGTTCGAGTTCGGCGAGGCGCTCGTAAGCCGCCCCCGCATTCGCTTCCGGCAGGTTCACGACCACGCCGTTGTCGAGATTCAAATTCCAGCGCCGCCCGCCGACGCGCACCGCCGCCGACACGCGATTGCGCAACGCGGGCTCGGTATCGAGCAACGCGATCAAGCCGCCGGCATGTTCGGGCGCATCGTCGCCCACGACGATCAGCAGCTTGGCGAAATTGCCGGGATCGACGCCGGGGATTTCCTTGGCGTCCTGGTCGATCACCGCGAAACGCCCGCCGCGCTGCCACAACGCGAGGGGGACGCGTTCTTCCAAGCGCACATGGATCGTGTCGGGCAAGCGCCGTTCGACGATCGCGCGGCGCACCCAAGGCAGGGTTTCGAGTTCGGCCTTCGCTTGATGCGGATCGAAAGTCAGGATTGGCGCACCCCGGCGCGCATCCAGCACCGCCAAGACGTCGCGCGGATTGGTACGCTCGCGCCCTTCGACCAGAACTTCGGTCACTTGCAGGCCGGCACGCGTCGTCGCGGCCAGCGCGCCGCGGCGCATATCCAGCGCCATGTCGTCGAGACGATCGGCCCCGCCGGCGCGCCAAGCGTACACGCCACCGCCGCCGATGACGGCGGCGATGCCGATCGCGGTCATGATTTTCGCGGACGACGCCGACGGGCGCCAGCCGAGGATGCGGCGCCAGCCGGTGCGGCGTGCGGGTTTACGGGTGTTGCGTTTCGATTGGCCGAACATCAGGCGGCCCTCCCTTTCGGCCCGTCATGCGTCGCGTGTTCGACCAGCCAGGCGCAAAGCTCGGGGAAAGCGATTCCCGTCGCCGCCGCGATTTCGGGCACGAGCGACAGCGGCGTCATGCCGGGCTGGGTGTTGACTTCGAGCAGCACGACGCGGCCGGGTTCGCCGCGCGTGTCGTCGTAGCGGATATCGGCGCGGCTCACGCCCCGGCAGCCCAACGCGCGATGCGCTTCCAGCGCCACGCGCATCGCTTCGGCATAGGCGGCGCTGTCGATGGGGGCGGGGCACAGATGGATGGCTTTGCCGTCGGTGTATTTGGCCGTGTAGTCGTAGAAACCGTTATTCGGGCGGATTTCCAGCACGCCCAACGCCTTGGCTTCGCCGTTGAAGCCCATCACCGCGACGGTCAATTCGCGCCCCGGGATATAGGTTTCGACCAGCACTTCCTCGTCGAACGGCCAAGGCTCGCGCGCGAGCGCTTCCAGATCGGATTTCTCCAAAACGATCTTCACGCCGACGGACGAACCCTCGTTCGCGGGCTTCATGACGAAGGGAAGTGCAATCGCGCGGCCCGCCAGAACGTCGGCGCGTTTGAATACGCCGCCTTCGGCGATCGGCAGATCGCGGCCCTTGAACACGGCGCGCGCGACGGGCTTGTCCATCGCCAGCGCCGAGGCGAGCAGACCCGAATGCGTATAGGGTACTTGCGCCAAATCGAGCACGCCTTGGATCGTGCCGTCCTCGGCCCAGCGGCCATGCAGCGCGTTGAACACCACGTCGGGCTTGTCGGCCAAGGCGGCCATCAGCCCGTCGAGCGAGACGAGATCGTGTTCGACCACGTCATAGCCCTTGGCGCGCAGCGCCTTCGCGCATTCGTGGCCGGAGGACAGGCTCACCTCGCGCTCGGTCGACAAGCCGCCTTTGAGGAGCAGGATCTTTTTCATGCCCGCACCCCCACGCGCTTGATTTCCCAATGCAGGTCGACGCCGAATTTCGCGAACACGCGCGCGCGGACGTCGTCGCCCAAATCCTCCAGATCGGCGGCGGTCGCTTCGCCGTCGTTGATCAGGAAGTTGCAGTGTTTCTCGCTGACCTTGGCGCCGCCGCGCGTCAAACCCCGGCAGCCGGCCGCGTCGATCAGTTCCCACGCCTTGGCACCCGGCGGGTTGGCGAAGGTGGAGCCGCCGGTACGCGTGCGCACGGGCTGGGATGCTTCGCGCTTGGCCTGGATATCGGTCATGCGCGCGGCGATGGCGGCGACATCGTCGGGCGCGGCCTTCAACTCGGCGCCGATGAAGATCCAATCGGCCGGCATGCAACTCGACCGGTATTCGAAGCACAACGCGCCGTTGGTCGCGTAATGCAGCGTGCCGGCGGCGTCGATCGCTTCGGCGGCCAGCACGACATCCTTCATTTCCTTGCCGTAGGCGCCCGCGTTCATGCGCAAGGCCCCACCCACGGTGCCGGGCACGCCGACCAGGAATTCGAGCCCGCCCAAGCCCCAATCGCGCGCGGCGTTGGCGACGTTCACGTCGAGGGCGGCCGCACCCGCTTTCACGATGCCGCCGTCATGCGTCACGTCGGCGAAGCCTTTGCCGAGGCGAATCGTCACGCCAGGAATGCCGCCGTCGCGCACCAGAAGATTGGAACCCACGCCCAGCACCGTGACCGGCACGTCGGCCGGTTTGGCGGCGAGGAACGCGGCCAGATCGTCGCGATCGGCCGGGCGGAACAAGACCTCGGCCGGGCCGCCGACGCGGAACCATGTCGTCGCCGCAAGGCTCGCATTCTCGCGATAGCCGCCGCGCACCTGCGGCAAGCGATCGATCAGCCGCATCGGCTTGGGGGAAACCATCATGCTTTCCCTCCCGCCGTCGCGACCGCCGCGTCGAGCTCGCCGGGCAGCGCATGCGCCCATTGCGTGATGTTGCCCGCCCCCAAGCACACGACCATGTCGCCGGGCTTGGCGATGTCGAGCACGGTGCGCGCGAGCGCTTGCGAATTTTCCAGCGCGATCGCCTTGCGATGGCCGTGGCCGCGCAAGCCTTCGACCAGCGCTTGCTTGTTCGCACCCTCGATCGGCTGTTCGCCGGCGGCATAAACGTCGGCGACGATCACGGCATCGGCGTCGTTGAAGCAGGTGCAAAACTCTTCGAACAGATTCGCCAACCGCGTATAGCGATGCGGTTGCACGATCGCGATCACGCCCGCCGACGTCGCTTGGCGCGCCGCCTTCAGCACCGCCGCGATTTCGACCGGGTGGTGGCCGTAATCGTCGATGACCGTCAAGCCAGCGCCCGTACCCGTATTCGTGAAGCGGCGCTTCACACCCTTGATGGCGGCGAGCGCCTTGCGGATCGTCGCTTCGTCGATCCCCATTTCGATCGCCACGGCGACGGCGGCCAGCGAGTTTTCGACATTGTGCTTGCCGACCAGCGGCAGATGCAGATCGCGGATCGTGCGTTCGGCACCCGCACGGCCCGACAGCGCGACATCGAAATGCCCGCCCGACGCGTCGAGGCGCAAATTCACGCCGCGCACATCGGCCTGCGGCGAGAAACCGTAGGCGAGGATCTTGCGATCCTGCGTCGCCGCGATCAGCGCTTGCACTTCCGGGTGATCGACGCACATCGCCGCGAAGCCGTAGAAGGGCAGATTCGAAATGAAATTCTGATAGCCCTTTTTGGCGTTCTCGAACGTTCCCCAATAATCGAGATGCTCGGGGTCGATATTCGTGACGACCGCGATGGTCGCGGGCAGTTTGACGAACGTGCCGTCGCTTTCGTCGGCCTCGACGACCATCCAGTCGCCGGCCCCCAATCGCGCGTTGGTGCCGTAGGCGTTGAGGATGCCGCCGTTGATGATCGTCGGGTCCATGCCCGCGGTTTCCAGCATCGCGGCGACGAAACCGGTCGTCGTCGTCTTGCCGTGGGTCCCTGCGATCGCCACCGCCCATTTAAGGCGCATGAGCTCGGCCAGCATTTCGGCGCGGCGCACGACCGGGATCAGCTTTTCGCGCGCGGCGCGCACTTCCGGGTTGTCGGGCTTCACGGCCGTCGACACGACCAGCACTTCGGCGTCGCCCAAATTCTCGGCCTTGTGGCCGACATGGACGGCGATGCCGAGCTTGCGCAAACGCTGCACGTTGGCGCTGTCGGCTTGGTCGGAGCCCTGAACCTTGTAGCCGAGATTATGCAGAATCTCGGCGATGCCGGACATGCCGATCCCGCCGATGCCCACGAAATGGAGCAGACCGATATCGAGCGGCAGCGCCCTCATGCGCGGCCTCCCGTCGCGAGTTTCGCGACCAGATCGGCCAAGCGCTCGGCGGCGTCGGGCTTGCCGAATTTCCACGCGGCCTGCGCCATCGGCGCCAGCGCCGCCGGGTCGGCGAGCAGCGAGGCGAGATGCTTTTCCAGCGCCTCCGCCGTGAAATGCGGTTCGGGCAGCAGCCACGCGCCGCCGGCATCGGCGAGCGCACGGGCGTTTTCGGTCTGATGATCGTCGGTCGCGTGCATGTAAGGAACCAGAAGGGCCGGGCGGCCGATGCAGGCAAGCTCGGCCACGGTGGAAGCGCCGCTGCGCGCGATCACGAGATGCGCATCTGCGATACGCTGCGGCAGATCGGCGAAGAAGGGGGCGACTTCCGCCGCGATGCCGGCCTTGGCATAGGCGGCGGCGACGGCATCGACATCGTCTTTGCGCGTCTGCTGGACGATCGTCAGGCGCATGCGCGCGTCTTGCGGCAAGCGCGCGATCGCGTCGGGCACGACGCGGCCGAAGATCGACGCCCCCTGGCTGCCGCCGGTCACCAGCACGCGCAGCGCGCCGTTCTTCTCCGGCACCCAATAGGTGCTGTCGCGCAATGCGATCACGTTGTCGCGTACCGGATTGCCGGTCAGCGTGGCGCGCTCCGCGTGGCGCGTGGTCGCGAAGGAACTCGCGATCGCATCGACCTTCGACGCGATCAGGCGATTGACGCGGCCGAGCACGGCGTTTTGTTCGTGCAAGGCGGTGGGCACGCGGCCGATCGCGGCCGCGACCGTCGGCAGGCTGGGATAGCCGCCGAAGCCGACCACCGCTTGGGGGGCGAGCTTGTTGATCACGCGGCGCGCGGCGAAATAGCCGGGCACGAGCGAGGCGAAGCCGCGCAGCTTCTGCGCGATGCCGCCGGTCATTTTGCGCAACGGCAGGCGATGGGTTTCGAGCGTGCCCAGGCGCCCGCCATATTGCGTGCCGCGATCGTCGGTGACGAAGGCCAAGCGATAGCCGCGCTTGTCGAGCGCCCCCGCCAAAGCTTCCGCCGGGAAGACATGGCCGCCGGTTCCGCCGGCCGCGAGGATGACGAGCGGGGCGCTCACAGCGTCTCCCCCTGGCCGAAGCGTTTGCGGGAAAGTGCGAGCACGAAGCCCATGCCGAGCGCGATCGCCAGCAGCGACGAGCCGCCATAGCTGACGAAGGGCAGCGTCATGCCCTTGGTGGGGATGAGGTGCAGCGTCGAGCCCATATTGACCAGCGCCTGCACGCCGAATTGGACGCAAAGGCCGCCGATCGCCAGCACGACGAACAGATCGGTTTCCTGCAACGCGCGCGCGAAGCCGCGCAGCACGATGAAGGCGTAAAGCGCCACGACCATCAGGCACAGGATCAGGCCGAATTCCTCCGCCGCCACGGCGAAGATGAAATCGGCATGCGCGTCGGGCAGGAAGGATTTGGCCGTGCCTTCGCCGGGGCCGCGCCCCAGCAGGCCGCCGTTCATGAACGCTTCCATCGCCATGTTCACCTGATAGGTGTCGCCCGAGGCGGGATCGAGGAAGCGGTTCACGCGGCTTTCGAAATGCGGGAAGGTGAAATAGAGGCCGATCGCGGCGGCCGCACCCGCACCGCCCAAGCCCACGACCCACAACATGCGCAAGCCCGCGAGGAAGAACTGCGCGAACCATACGCAGCTCACGACGAAGGCCATGCCGATATCCGGCTGGCCCAGCAGCAGCGCCATCGAAATTCCGTAGAGCGCGATCGCGAACAGATCGCCGGGGAAATTTTCCTTTTTGCGGGCGAGCGCGAACAGCCACGCGGTGACGATCGCGAAAGTCGGCTTCAGGAACTCCGACGGCTGCAGCGAGAAGCCGGGCAGGGAAATCCAGCGCTTGGCGCCCTTGATCTCCATGCCCACGAAGAACGTCGCGATCAGGAACACGACCGAGCACGCGAAACCGGCCAGCGCCAATTGGCGGACCTGCTTGGGATTCAACATCGACACGGCGATCAGCGTCAACGCCGCCAGCGGCAGCAATTGCAGCTGCTTGCGCACGAAATAGAACGTGTCGAGATTGACGCGCGTCGCGACCGCCGGGGACGCGGCCATGATCAGCACCGCGCCCGTGCCGATCAGCAAGGCCAGCGCCGTCAGCAGCCACTTGTCGACGGTCCACCACCAGCGGGCGATGACGGAATTGTCGGCGCGCGCGAAACTCATGCGGCCGCACTCCCCTGCTGGGCGATGTCGCGCGCGAGGTCGCGGAACGTATCGCCGCGATGCTCGAAGCTTTTGAACTGGTCGAACGATGCGCACGCCGGCGACAGCAGGACGACACCCTTGCCGTCTTGGCGCGCATCGCTCCAAGCCGCTTCGACCGCTTTGTCGAGCGTGCCGGATTTCTCGTGCGGGACATCGCCCAGCGTCGCGGCGAAATCGTCGGCCGCTTCGCCGATCAGATAGGCCTTGGCGATGCGCGGGAAGAAACCGCGCAAGCTTTCGATGCCGCCGGCCTTCGCGCGCCCGCCGGCGATCCAATGGATGCGCGGATAGCAGCCCAATGCCTTCGCGGTCGAATCCGCGTTGGTCGCCTTGCTGTCGTTGACGAACACGATGCCGTCGCGTTCGGCCACGCGTTCTTGGCGGTGGGCCAAGCCTGGGAAGCTCTTCATCGCCTCGGCGATGATCTTGGCCGACACGCCCAGTTGCAGCGCCACGGCGGCGGCGGCGGCGGCGTTCTGCGCGTTATGCGTGCCGGGCAAAGCCGCGCAATCGGCGAGCGAGGCGAAGCGCACCGGTTCGCCATGGCGCGAATCCCACAGGCCGCCGCGCTGCGCGTACACACCGCCTTGCACGCCGCCCTGGCCCGAAATCGGGATGACGATGCTGTCGCCCGCTTCGACCAGATCGGCGTAGATCGACGCGCTGATATCGTCGTCGATGCCGACGACCGCGAAGCGCGGGCTTTTCTGATCGCGGAAAATGTTGCGCTTGGCGGCGACGTAACCGTCCATCCCGCCGTGACGGTCGAGATGGTCGGGCGAAATATTGAGCAGCACCGCGCCGTCGAAACGCGCGGTGGGCACGAGTTCGAGCTGATAGCTCGACATTTCGATGACGTAAATTCCGTCTTGGCCGAGCGGTTCGAGCGACAAGGCCGCCGTGCCGATATTGCCGCCGATCTGCGTCGCGCGTTTGGCGGCGTTCAGGATATGGCCGATCAGCGCGGTCGTGGTGGACTTGCCGTTGGTGCCGGTGATGCCGACGAACGACGCGTCGCGCCGGCTGCGCATCAGCAATTCGACGTCGCTGATCAGGTCGATGCCCAACGCTTTCGCGCGCGCGGCCACGTCGTGCGGCGCGGGGAAGCTGTGCGGAATGCCCGGCGACATCACCAGTGCGGCCATGCCCGCGAGATCGGCGGTCCGCAAATCGGCGAGCGGGATCTGTGCGGCGATCGCGGCATCGCGCGAGGCCGCGTTGTCGTCCCACGCCAGCACCTTCGCCCCCGACGCGACAAGGGCGCGCGCGGCCGCCAGTCCGGATTTACCCAGACCGAGGACCGCCACGTTCTTGCCCGCGAAGGAGGCGATGTGGATCAAGCTTTCCCCCTCACCGCAGTTTCAGCGTCGCGAGACCCGCGAGCGCCAGGATGGAGGCGATGATCCAGAAGCGGATCACGATGGTGGGTTCGGCCCAGCCCTTCTTTTCGAAGTGATGGTGCAAAGGCGCCATCAGGAACACGCGCTTGCCGGTCAGCTTGAACGACGCGACCTGCACGATGACCGACACGGCTTCCAGCACGAACAACCCGCCGACGATGGCGAGGGTGAGTTCGTTCTTGGTGATGACGGCGACCGTGCCCAGCGCGCCGCCCATCGACAGCGAGCCCACGTCGCCCATGAACACCATTGCGGGCGGGGCGTTGAACCACAGGAAACCGAGGGCCGCACCGACCAACGCCGCGCACAGCACGGCCAACTCGCCCGAGCCGGGGACGTGATGGATCAGCAGGTAATTCGCGAACACCGCGTTGCCCGCGACGTAAGCGAAGGCCGCGAAGCAGCCCGCCGCGATCATCACCGGCACGATGGCGAGCCCGTCGAGCCCGTCGGTCAGGTTCACCGCGTTGGAGGAGCCGACCATCACGAACATCGCGAAGGGGATGAAGAACATCCCCATATCGATCAGCAAATTCTTGAAGAACGGAATCGCGAGCTGGGTGGAGAGCGGTTCGCGCGTGAGATAGACGATCCACATCGTCGCGGCGAAGGCGATCGTGAACTGCACGACCAGCTTCCAGCGGCCGGGCAAGCCCTTCGAGTTCCGCTTGGTGAGCTTGAGATAGTCGTCGCAGAAGCCGATCGCGCCGAAGCCGAACGTCACCGTCAGCACGGCCCAGACATAGCCGTTGGACAGATCGGCCCAGAGCAGCGTCGAAATGCCCATCGACAGCAGGATCAGCACGCCGCCCATGATCGGCGTGCCGCGCTTCTTCAGATGCGTCTCGGGCGTATCGGCGCGCACGCCGACATGCGGCTGTTTGGATCTAAGCCACCGGATGATCGGCTCGCCCAGCAGGAACGACACGACCAAGGCGGTCATGACGGCGCCGCCCGACCGGAAGGTCAAATAGCGGAACAGGTTGAAGAAGCCGATTTCGTCGGACAGCGGAACGAGGAGGTTGAAGAACATGCTCTGCCTTACCTTCCAGCCGCGGCCCGAGGGGCCAGCGCCAGCAACGCGTCGACGATCGGCCCCATGCGGCTGCCGAGCGACCCTTTGACGGAAACCGCATCGCCCGCGCGAACGGCGTCGAGAACGAGCGGCTGCAACGCGGCGGAATCCGCCGTGTGCGCGCCGCGCTTATCTTCGGGCAATGCGTCGAAAAGACGGCGCATCAAGGGCCCGCAGCAGAAAACCAGATCGATTTTTTCGGCCAGGATCGCTTCGGCCAAACCGGCGTGAAGTTCTTCGGCCTGCGGCCCCAATTCGCGCATATCGCCCAGCACGGCGATGCGCCGCGCGGCGTCGGTCATCGACAACACGGCGAATGCCGCGCGCATCGACGGTGGCGAAGCGTTGTAGCTTTCGTCGAGCAGCGCGAAAGCGCCGCCGCCGGGCAGTTTCACGTCGTGGCGCGCGCCGCGCCCCTTGGGCGGGGCGGCGGTGGCGAGCGCTTCGGCCGCTTGGCGCCAATCGGCCCCCAGCGCATGCGCGCCCAGCAGCACGGCCAGCGAATTCAGCGCCCAATGCTTGCCGGGCGCACCCACGCGCCACGTTGCGCGCGTGCCCAGAACATCGGCCGTGACGATCGAACCGCCGGCATCGCCTTTCCAGTCGATCAAGCGCGCATCGGCACCGGCTTGGGTGCCGAAGCTCAACACGCCGCGCCAGTTCCATAGATGCGCCGCTTTCGCGAGCGTTTCGAAATATCGATTGTCGAACGGCAGCACGGCGGTCTCGCCGCCTTGGCCCGTCTCGAAAATTTCGGCCTTGGCGCGCGCCACACCGTCGATCCCGTCGGGGAAATATTCGGCGTGGACCGCTTCGACCGTCGTGACGATCGCCACATGCGGGGCGACCATCGCGGTCAAGGGTGCTATCTCGCGCGCGTGATTCATGCCGATTTCGAACACCGCGTAGCGTGCATCCGCCGGCATACGGGCGAGCGTGACCGGCACGCCGATATGGTTGTTGAACGACGCCGCCGCCGCATGCGTCGCGGCTTGTTTTCCGAGAACGAGGGCGAGGCCTTCCTTGGTCGAGGTCTTGCCGACCGAGCCGGTGACCGCGATCACGCGCGCCTTGGAACGCGCACGCGAAGCGACACCCATTCGGCCCAGCGCTTCGAGCGTATCGCCGACGACCAGTTGCGGCCCGCTCGCCGCGATCTCGCGCGCGACCAACGCGGCCGCAGCACCCTGGGCGAAAGCGGCGCGCACGAAATCGTGGCCGTCTTTTTCGGCCTTCAATGCGACGAACAGATCGCCCGGTTTCAGCGTGCGCGTATCGATGGAAATGCCGCTGGCGTTCCACGCCGCACCGGCCAAGCGCCCGCCGGTCGCCGTCGCCGCGTCCGCCGAGGTCCAAAGGGCGCTCATGCGCTCACCCCATCCGCGAGCGCGATCGCCTTGCGCGCTTCGTCGCGGTCGTCGAAGGGCAAAACCTTGTCGCCGACGATCTGGCCGGTCTCGTGGCCCTTGCCGCAAATCGCCAGCACGTCGCCCGGTTCCAACGCGGCGACCGCTTCGCGGATCGCGATTTCGCGCGGGGCGATTTCGATGGCGCCGGGCGCTTGCGCCAGAACGGCGGCGCGGATCGCGGCGGGATCTTCCGAGCGCGGATTGTCGTCGGTGACGATCACGCGATCGGCGTTCTCGACCGCGATCTTGCCCATCATCGGGCGCTTGCCCACATCGCGATCGCCGCCGCAGCCGACGACGACGTGCAGCTTGCCGGTCACATGCGGGCGCAGCGCTTCCAGCACGGTCGCGAGCGCGCCGGGCTTATGCGCGTAATCGACATAGATTGCCGCGCCGTTTTTGCGGATACCCGCGCGCTCCAAACGGCCGGGCACGCCTTGCAGCTTGGCCAGCGCTTGCAGCGCTTCATGCGGGGCCGCACCCGTACCGACGACGAGGCCGAGTGCTGCCAGAGCGTTCATCGCCTGAAAAGCGCCGGCCAGCGGCAGCACGAAGCGTTGCTTCACGCCGTAGGCTTCGATCTCGATCGCTTGGCCTTGCGGCAACGGCGTCGCCGAAATCAAACGCAGATCCTTGCCCTGGCGGCCATAGGTGACAACGCGAAGCCCGCGCAAATCGCACGCCCCGCGCAGCGCCGCGTATTCGGGAATATCGGCGTTCAGCACGGCGACGGCGCCGCGCGGCAGCAGCGTGTCGAACAGACGCCGCTTGGCGGCGAGATAGCTCGCCATATCGCCGTGATAGTCGAGATGGTCGCGGCTCAAATTCGTGAAGGCGGCGGCTTTCAGCGTGACGCCGTCCAGGCGATGCTGATCGATGCCGTGGCTCGACGCTTCGAGCGCCACGTTGTCGATGCCCGAATGTGCGAGCTCGGCCAGATCCTTGTGCAAAGCCGCCGGATCGGGCGTGGTCAACGAACCGTAGCGCTCGAAATCCGGCGCCACGATGCCGAGCGTGCCCATGCTCGCGGCCTTGCGGCCCATGATCGCCCAGATCTGGCGCGCAAAGGCGGCGACCGAGGTTTTGCCGCTGGTACCCGTGACCGCGACGATGGTCGCGGGCTGGGCGCCATAGAAACGCGCGGCCGTGCGCGCGAAGGCGCGGCGCGGATTCTTGGCGGCGAGATAGGGAATGCCGGCGGGCAAATCGAGGCCGGGGGCGGCGAGGATCGCCGCGGCGCCCTTGCGCAATGCGTCGCCCACATAGGCGCGGCCGTCCTGCTTCACGCCCGACAACGCGGCGAACAGAAAGCCCTTCGTCACGGCGCGCGAATCCGCCGTGACGCCCGCGATCTCGGGGTCGAGCCCGGCGGCGTTCGTCAATTCGATCTCGGGGTCGAGAAGCAGGCTCAAGCGCATCGCCCCTACCGGAGATTGGCTGCGGCGAGCAGCGGCTTGGTGAGGTCGGCGGGCAGATCGTCCATCGGTGCGACACCCAGGATCGGGGCGACGCGCGCGATGATGCGCCCGGCCGTCGGCGCGGAGACGACGCCGCCGGTCGCGTAGCCGCCGGTGTCGCGTCTTCCTTGCGGCTCGTCGACCATCACCAGCAGCACGTAGCGCGGCTTATGCGCAGGGAACGATCCGAAGAACGACGAGATGCGCGCGTTCTTCTTGTAGCCGCCATTGGCCTGGACCTTTTCGGCCGTGCCCGTTTTGCCGCCGACGAAATAGCCCGGCACTTCGGCGGTCTTGCCGGAACCCTTTTCGGCGTTGAAGCGCAGCAACTGGTTGAGCATGTCGGACGCGCGCTGGCTCATCACGCGCTCGCCCTGCACGGCGGTCGCGTCGTCGCGCGCCAGAATGGTGGGCGCGCGATAGATGCCGCCATCGACCGCGGCCGCACCCGCCGCGACAAGCTGCATGGGCGACACCGAAATGCCGTGACCGAAGGAAATCGTCAGCATGTTGATCTCGCGCCACGGGCGCGGGATCAGCGGATGGCCGATTTCCGGGAGTTCGATGGGCGAGGGCTTGAGGAAGCCGAGGCGCTCGAGGAAATCGCGCTGGCGCTGCGGCCCGACCAGCAGGGACATGCGCAAGGCGCCGAGATTCGAGGAATAGATGAACACTTCCGGCGTCGTCAGCCAGCGGTTCTTGCCCTTGAAGTCGGAGATCGAGAAGCGGCCGATATGGTAAGGGCGGCTGGCGTCGAACGAGTCGTTCATGCGCAGGACGCCGTAATCGAAGCCCATCGCGACCGTGAACATCTTGAACGTCGAGCCCATTTCGTAGGCGCCGAGCGTATTGCGGTTGAAGCGCGCGTCCGCGTCGGCCAGGCCCGGCGCGTTGGAATCGAAATCGGGCAGCGAGACCATCGAGATGACCTCGCCGGTCGTCACGTCCATCATCACCGACATGCCGCCGATGGCGTTGAAGTTCTGGATCGTGTTCTGCAATTCCTCGCGCACGGCGTGCTGCACGCGCAGATCGATCGACAGGCGCAACGGCTCGTTCGAGGTCTTCAGGCGTTCGTCGAAGCTTTGTTCGGCGCCCGCAAGGCCGCGATTGTCGACGTCGGAGAAGCCGACGACATGCGAGGTGAGATTGCCGTGCGGATAGACGCGGCGTTCCTCGCGCTGGAAGAACAGGCCCGGAATGCCCAGGCGGTTGACTTCGAATTGCTGGCGCGGCGTGAGGTTGCGGCGGATCCACACGAAGGACCGGTTTTCGCCCGACAGGCGCTCGCGCAATTGCTTTTCGTCCACGCCCGGCAGCGTCGCGGCAAGGCGCCGCGCCGCGTCGCCCGCGTTCGCGATCATCTGCGGATTGGCGTAGAGCGATTGCGTGACCAGCGACGTCGCCAGCAGCACGCCGTTGCGGTCGACGATGTCGGCGCGCGCGAGTTCCAAGGGGCCGGTGGCCGGGGCCCGCGCGGCGCGCGGCTCGCGCGCTTCGGACAGCAGCGTCACGTCGACGAGACGCACGCCGACCACCGCGAAGCACACGGCGAACAGGATGCCGCCAATCACCAGGCGATGGCGCGCCGTCTCCATCGATTGTTTGGCCGCACTTTCCACCCGCAGTCGGGCAGGGAAGCCGCGCACGATGTCGAGGAAGTTGGTCGCCATCAGCGCCGCTCCTGCGCGATCGCGCGCGGCTGGGCCGGCGGGACTTGCGGCGATTGCGCGGGCACGGCATCGACGCGGCCGAACTGGCCGGGCTTCATCGGCTGAAGATCGAGATGGCGCTCGGCCAAGGCTTGCAGGCGCTTGGGCTGGTTCACCAGGCTCCATTCCGCGCGCAGCACATGGATCGATTCCTGCTCCTGCACGATCGCGCGGTTGAGGCGCGCAAGCTCGCGCTCCTGCGCGATCACCTCGTGCTTGATCTGGTAAAGCGCCAACGCGCCGATACCCGCGATCAGGATCCACAGAAGGGTGACGAAGCGGCTCATGCGGCTTCACCCCAGGCGGGCGCTTGGGTGCGTTCGGCGACGCGCAGCATGGCGGAGCGCGCGCGCGGATTGCGCGCGGTCTCGGCGTCGCTCGGCTTCACGCCCTTGCGCTCGACCAGCTTGAACGACGGCGCGCGCTCCACGCCGCGCGCGGGCAGATGGCGCGAGCCGCGATCTTCGTTGCCGGCACGCCGCTTCAGGAAATGTTTGACCGCGCGGTCCTCCAACGAATGGAAGGACACGACGGCGAGGCGCCCGCCGGGTTTCAGCAACCGTTCGGCGGCGGCAAGGCCGCGCGCGAGTTCGCCCAGTTCGTCGTTCGCCGCCATGCGCAGCGCTTGGAAGGTGCGCGTCGCGGGATCGATGCCGTCCTTCGAGCGCGGCACGCAAGCGCGCACGATCTCGGCGAGCTCCGACGTGCGCTCGATGCGCTTTTCGGCGCGCGCCTTGACGATGTTCTTGGCGACGCGCCGCGCATGGCGTTCGTCGCCCAATTGATGGATTGCGTCGGCCAAGTCGCGCTCGGGCCAGTCGTTGACGATATCCGCCGCCGACAAGCCGGCTTTTTCCATGCGCATGTCGAGCGGCCCGTCGGCGCGGAAGGAAAAGCCGCGCGCGGCGTCGTCGATCTGCGGCGAGGACACGCCAAGATCGAGCGCGATGCCGTCGAGATCGCGCTCGGGCGAGAGTTGATCCATCTCGCCGAAGCGGCCTTCGACCAGCGTCAAACGCGGCCCGTATTTCGCTTTCAACGGCGCGCCACGCGCGATCGCTTCGGGATCGCGGTCGAAGGCGACGAGCTTGCAATCCGCGGCGTCGAGAATCGCGGCCGCATAGCCGCCGGCGCCGAACGTGCCGTCGAGATAGACGCCGCCGTTCTTGATCGCCAAGGCGGCCAACACCTCGGCGAGCATCACGGGCACGTGGATTTGCGGATTCGTCATGCCGGTCCGCCGCCCAGGATCGCGCGGCGCTTTTCCGCTTGGTCGGCGGCGAAGGCCTCGGGATTCCAGATTTCGAAGAATTGGATGCGGCCCGCGAAGACGGCGGTTTCGCCGAGCGCGCAATGCGCGATCAGCGCTTCGGGAAGGCCGACACGGCCTTCGGAGTCGATCTGCAACGCGACCAAATCGGCGGCCAGAATCGCGGCGTGGTCCAGGGACGAGGGACGAAACGCAGCGAGCGGGTCGGCGGTTTGGCCGATTTTGGCGAGGAGGTCGGCCCCGATGGCGCGCACCGCTTTCAGGCCCGAAAGCGGCAGCACGTTGAGCCCGTCTTCGCCCTTTGCAGACATGACGGCACGAAAATCGGCCGGAACGGAGACGCGCCCCTTCCGGTCGATCTTGAACGTATAGGTCGAAATGAACGCGGATTTGGCCATCGCCCGCGTTGACCCTCTCGTGCCGTCCCCATTGTTCAACCCATTGGAAAGATGAGGAGTTTTCTTCCCTTTGGGGTCCCCCGATACCTGCCTTCGCGAAAGGCGGTTCTCGTGGGACAATATGGGATATCATGGGTGTATATGGGCGTCAACGACCTAAGTGCTTGTTTTGTAATGGACACGGTCTGTTCTCTCGGCGCGTGACGCCGCCAAATTTACCGAAAATTGGGAACAAGCCCCCTTAAGCTACTCGGGCTTTTGGGCGGAACCGCGACGTCGATGTGGAAAAAGCCAGACGGCCTGTAAGCCGGGTTCTGTGACGCCCGTTGCCGGGCGCCGACGACCATTCCTCTAGGACCGCCATTGCTGGCGGCCTCAAGCAACCGACCCGGGCGGCGGTCCGGAAACCGACCTGCGAAAGTTGCCCTTCGCGTGCCGCCCCTATTTGGTCTTGCTCCGGGTGGGGTTTGCCATGCCGTCCGCGTTGCCGCGTCCGCGGTGGTCTCTTACACCACCGTTTCACCCTTACCGGCCCGGCCGGCCCGAAGGCAGACAAGGCTTTGGCGGTCTTTCTCTGTTGCACTGTCCCTGGGCTCGCGCCCGCCGGGCGTTACCCGGCACCCTTATCTCCGTGGAGCCCGGACTTTCCTCGCGGTGCGCGAAGCACCCCGCGGTCGTCCGGCCGTCTGGCGGGGCGGATATGCGCGCGTTCGGCCTGCGCCGTCAACCCGCGCGGCGGCGCTTGGGCTTGGCTTTGGATTTGGCGGCGGGCCGCGCGACCTTGGCCGCGTCGCCGCGAATCAACGACGCAATATAGCCCGAGCGCGTGTTGCCGTTGGCGGCCGCGCGCCGATCGGCCTGGGCGACCAGGGCTTCGTCGAGGCTAATATTGAGACGCACGGCACGCGTGCCGACCTCGGCACGGACCAGCAAACGCGCCACGACCTTCACGCCGCGCGGAATCTCGAGCTTGTCGAGCGGGGAGGGGGCGGGCAGCGGATCGTCGTCGGCGATCATGCCGCTCAAATGCAGCGTCAACGCTTCCTCGGCATTGCGCACGGCATCGACCACGTCGTCACCGGCACTCACGCAGCCGGGTAAATCGGGAAAGAAAACGCCAAGATTGCTCCCGGGTTCACCCGCTTCCACGACCGCTGGATAGTAGTAGAGCTTCGTTGCCATGGCGTCCTATTTGCGAAGTTTAAGGCCCGATTGTCGCTCGATCGAAATCAAAGTACCGAGCGGCATATCTTTACGCGGTGTGGGTACCGTCGCTTTGCCGGGCTTCGTCGGATGCTTGAACTGCGCGTGGCTGCCGGTTTGCGACACTTGATACCAGCCGTCATCGATCAGGGCGCGGATAATCTCTTTACTGGAAGGTGGCATTCTTCACTCCAAGTGAACGGGCCAAATCCTTCCGCTGCGAGTAAGTAAAAATTACACATGATCTGATGGCCCGTCAACCCGCGTCCGCCGCGTCGACCAGCATCCGGCGCATGATCAGGCCGGGTTTGTCCGACGGCATGTGGCGTTCGGCGGTCAGGTAGTCGCGCAAGGGCACGTATGGATCGGTCGCTTCGAGGATGTCCTTATCCTCCAGCGTCACCGCGCGGTCGAAAGCGATGGCTTTCTCGGCGGGCACGTCGGCATCGGTATCGTTGCGATAGACCCATTGCACGAGGCGTGTGCGCGCATCGTCCACCGGCACGGTCGCGGTCACGATGCGATGGCAAAGGCCGTTCGGAAAGGTGAGTTCGAGCTTGCGCAGGAACGGAAACCAATAGCGATGCACCGTCGTGCGCGTGGTGAGCTCGCCCGTCGCACCGGTGTAATCCGCGCCGATCTTGCGATTGGCCGCGCGCACCACCGCGCGCGCCACGAACCCGCCGGCGAATTCCTCGATCTCGTTCTCCGCCGGGATCGGATCGCGCGTATTGCCGAACGTCGCTTGATGCACGTATTCGATATGCGCGTTGTCGAATTCGTTCTCCATCACGCGCAATGCGCTGCATTCCCAGTTTTCGACGAATTCGGGAATCCGCCGCCACGAAGGATCGCCGTCTTCGGCGAAAACGGGAATATCCTCGGCCGGGTTTTCCAGCGCCACCCACACATGCCCGCCATAGGTTTTGGCGTGGAACGCATCGACGCGCATTTTGCCGGTGGCCGCGGGATCGGCGCGCTGCGGGATTTTGAGGCACTTGCCCGAACCGTCGAACGCCCAGCCGTGATAGCCGCAAACGATCGCGCCATTTTCCACGAAGCCGCGCGACAATTTGGCGGTGCGATGCGGGCAGCGATCGCGCACGGCGTTGGGCTTGCCGTCGTCGCCTTTCCATAAGACCAAATCGACGCCGAGCAAACGCTGGGCGAGCGGTCCGTTATCGAGATCGGAGTCCTGGCAAAGCGGATACCAGTACCGGCGCAGCGCAGGGATGTCGGTCAGGTTCATGATGCGGGAAGGGCAAGCAACCCGCGTGCCGGAATTCAGAGCATCGCCACCAGCGCGCGCAAGCGCGCATGTGTTTCGCCGTCGAGCCGCCCGTCGAATTTCCACGGCCGGAAGCGGCGCTGGAAGGCGACGATGACGGAATGCGTCGCGTTGTCGAGCATGCCGGTCGTTTCGATATCGTAGCCGAACCGCGCCAGAAGATTTTGCGCGTCCGTGACGGCGTCGTCGGCCTCGCCGGGGCCGAAATCGCGGGTGCTGCGATGGCGGCGCGCGACGTTGGACGGATAGAGCCCGATCCCGGCGGCGGCGAGGCGCTCCCACGGGAAGAGTTCGCCCGGATCTTTTTTGCGGGCGGGCGCCACGTCGGAATGGCCGACGATATCGCGGGGTGCAATGGCGTGCCGTTCGACGATCGTGCGGCAGAGTTCGATCACCGCATCGATCTGCGCGTCCGGGTAATCGCGATAGCCCAGGCGATGGCCGGGATTCTGGATCTCGATCCCGATCGAGCGCGCGTTGACGTCGCGCTTGCCCCGCCAGCACGACACGCCCGCATGCCAAGCGCGCTTGTCTTCGGGCACCAGCGCCAGGATCGTGCCGTCCATGTCGACCAGATAATGCGCGCTGACTTGCTTGGCGGGATCGAGCAGATAGGAAAGGCTTTCGGCGCGATCCTTCGTGTCGGTGTAATGCAGCACCAGGAATTCCGGCGTCGCGCCGTCGGGGCGCGCGTCGAAATTCGGCGAGGGCAGCGTCTCGATCTTCACGACATCTTGCTCGTCGACTCGCCGCCGACATCGGCCGGGCGGCGCAGCACGATGATGCCGACACCCGCGATGGTCGCGGCGGTGCCCGCGATCATCCGCCAGCCCAGCGCATCGCCGTTGAAGATCACGCCGAACATGACGCCGAACACGGGCACCAACAGCGTATAGGGAATGGTGACGTTGACCGAATAGCGGCGCAGCAGCCGATACCAAAGCCAATAGGTGCAGATCGTGATGACCACCGACATGAACACGACGCCGGCATAAGCGCGCCACGACGCGTTGACGAAAGCCTCGATCTGCCCGGTTTCCAGCATCGCGGAAAAAACGATCTGGAACGGCACGGTCCACAAAGCGGTGTAGGCGTTGAGGGTGAAGCCGTCGATATGGGTCAGCGACTTGAACTGGAAATTCGCGACCGCCCACATGAACGAGGCGAACAGCACGAGTCCGACATAGAAGGGCGCGCCGCCCGAGACGGCGCCGCCGGTCGCAAGCCAGATACCGAAAAACGCGAGCCCCATGCCGGTCCAGCGCCGCCAGCCGGGATAATCCTTGAGGATGACGGCCGAGAGCAGGGCCGCGAACGGCACCTGGCTTTGCGTCGCGATGGCGGCGAGCCCGGCGTCGAGATTTTTCATGCCGGTGAACATCGACGAGAAATGCAAGCCGCCCAGCGTGAAGCCGAGCAAGGCGATCGCCTTCATGTCCTGGCGGCTCGGCATCTTCACGAAGGGCAGCAGCAGAATCGCCACCAGCGTGAAGCGCAGCGACATGGTGAAGATCGCGGGCATCTCCGCCAGCGCCAATTTCGCGACGACGAAATTGAGGCCCCAGATCATCATGATCCCGACTGTCAGTGCCGCGTCGATCGGTCTCATGCCGCTTTCCGCCGTTCGAGAATGGTTTCATAGGCGGCGTTGATCGCGGCCAAGCGCTTCTCGGCCAGCGCCACGAATTCGGCGGGCATGCCTTGGCCGGTCAATACGTCCGGATGATGCAGGCGCGCTTGTTCGCGCCAAACGCGTTTGATCTCGTCGAGATCGGCCTGCGGCGAGACGCCCAAAACTTCGTACGGATCGTTCGCGTCGGGCCCGACATGCGCTTGGCGGATCGCGCGATAGACGCCTTCGTCGAGACCGAGATGGGTCGCGACCGCGCGCAGATAATCGAGCTCGTCCTCGGTGATCGCGTGATCGGCGCTTGCGATGTGGAAAAGACAGTCGAGCAATTCTTCCAGCGCCGGGGCGCCTTTGTCGAACAGCCCGGCGACTTGACGCGCATAGGCTTCGAATCCGTGCGTCGAGCGCGCGGCGAAATCGAAGATACGCTCGACATTCGCGCGCTCGGCCGGGTCGAACCGGAAGATATGCGCGAACGCCGCCTTCTCGCGTTCGCACACCGCGCCGTCGGCTTTCGCCATTTTCGCGGCCAGCGCCACGGTCGCGATGGTGAAGGCGATTTTGCGCTTCTCCTGCTCGCTTTCCGGCGATTTGTTCGCGCGCAAGACGCGATCGACCGCGTGGCCGGCGGCGAGCCCGATCAGCGCGCCCAAGGGCCCGCCCAGCGCGTAGCCCGCCGTTCCCCCCAACAAACTTCCCCAAATCGACATCGACCGTATGATTTCCGAATCCATCCGCGTGAAAATCGGCGGCAGCGCAGGGTGCCATATTCGCGCAACCTATTCGCCGTTGCGAAAAGGAACAAGGCGCCGTTCCGCAGATCGGACTGGAGGCCTTCGGGGGTGGCATCCCCGGGGTGTCCCGTGCTAGGGATCAAAAAAACACGATAAATGCGAACAGTCGAGGCGCCCGCTTTGAGCGATTCCAACGTTCTGTTGTCGGTCGAGGATCTGCACGTCCATTTCGTCACGTCGCGCGGCGTCGTGCGCGCGGTCGAAGGCGTGTCGTACCAAGTCCGGCGCGGCGAAGTCCTGGCGATCGTCGGCGAATCGGGCTGCGGAAAGTCCGTCTCGTCGCTGGCGATCATGCGCCTGCTGGCCAAGCCGGCGGGCCGCGTCGTCCACGGCAAGATCATGTTCGAGGGCGTGAACCTCCTCGAGCTCTCGGACGAGGAGATGCGCGAGCGGCGCGGCCGCGACATCTCGATGATCTTCCAAGAGCCGATGACGAGCCTCAACCCGGTCCTGCCGATCGGGCTGCAGATCATGGAGCCGCTGTTCATCCATCTGAAGATGACGGAGGAACAGGCGCGCGCTCGGGCGGTGGAGTTGCTGTCGCTCGTCGGCATCACCGATCCCGAACGCCGGCTCGACCAATATCCGCATCAATTCTCCGGCGGCATGCGCCAGCGCGTGATGATCGCGATCGGGCTTGCCTGCAACCCCAAGCTCATCATCGCCGACGAGCCGACGACGGCACTCGACGTCACCATCCAGGCGCAAATCCTGGAGCTGATGAAGGAGCTGTCGCGCAAGCTCAACATCGCGCTGGTCATCATCACGCATAACCTCGGCGTCGTCGCGCGCTACGCCGACCGCGTCAACGTGATGTACGCCGCGCGCGTGGTCGAGAAGGGCACGGCCGATGACGTGTTCCTGCGCCCGCGCCATCCTTATGCGATGGGCCTGATGCGCTCGGTGCCGCGCCTCGACCGGCCGCGCGGCGCCAAGCTCGAAACGATCGAAGGCTTGCCGCCCAATCTTCTCGATCCGCCCAAAGGCTGCCGCTTCGCCGCGCGCTGCCAGTTCCGCACCGATATCTGCGCGCAGGATCCCGCCTTGGTCGAGATCGAGCCGGGGCATTTGTCCGCGTGCTTGCGCGCCAAGGAAATCGCGGCGGGCGAAATCGGCCGCGAGAAGCCGGTCGTCGAAGCCGGCGGCAAGCGCGAAGGCCGTGCCGGCGAGAAACTTCTGTCGGTGACCGGCCTCAAGAAATTCTTCGAGGTGACGCGCAAGACCGGCACGTTCAGCTCGGTCAAAAGCGAAGTGCGCGCGGTCAACGACGTGTCCTTCGATATTTCGCCCGGCGAGACGCTGGGGCTGGTCGGCGAATCCGGCTGCGGCAAGACGACCGTCGGGCGTTTGATCCTGCGCCTGGAAACGCCGACCGAAGGGTCGATCACGTTCAAGGGCCAGGATATCTCGAAGCTCGGTTCGGCCGAGCTGCGGCCCATAAGGCGCAAGATCCAGGTGATCTTCCAGGACCCATATTCGTCGCTCAATCCGCGTATGACGATCGGCCAGATCATCGCCGAACCGCTGCTCGTCTATAAAATCGTGCCCGACGCCGCTGCCGCGAAAAAGCGCGTGGCCGAGTTGCTCGAGGCCGTCGGCCTGTTCGCCTATATGGCCGAACGCTATCCGCATGAAATGTCGGGCGGCCAGCGCCAGCGCGTGGGCATCGCGCGCGCCTTGGCGATGGAGCCCGAATGCATCGTCTGCGACGAGCCCGTTTCGGCGCTCGACGTGTCGATCCAAGGCCAGATCATCAATCTGCTGGAGAACCTCCAGAAGAAACTCGGCCTCACCTATCTTTTCATCGCCCACGATCTAGCGGTGGTGCGGCACATTTCGGATCGCGTCGCGGTCATGTATCTGGGCCGGATGATGGAGCTTGCCGACGGCGACGCGCTCTATGCCGAGCCGTTGCATCCCTATACGAAGGCGCTGCTCGACGCCGCCCCGATCCCCGATCCGTCCATCGAGAAAGCGCGCGCCGCGCGCACGCTGGGCGGGGAAATCCCGTCGCCGCTGCGCCCGCCCTCGGGCTGCGTGTTCCACACGCGCTGCCCGCTGGCCGACGATGCCTGCAAAGCCACCATTCCCGAAATCCGCGAGGTCAAACCCGGCCATCTTGTGGCTTGTCTGAAAGTCTGAGCGAGGCGCCGCAGAGCGCCCGTTCCAAGAGTCCAAAATAATCAAAACAGGAGGAACGTCATGAACCAGGATCATTCGAGCTTCGGACGCCGACAGTTTTTGCAGACGACGGCGCTGGCCGCCGCCACCGCCGGTCTCGGCCTTTACGACGCGGCCCCCGCATCGGCGCAAGGTGCGCCCAAGCGCGGCGGCAATTTCACCTTCGCGATCTCGGCCGAAACGCCGCATTACGACGCGCATGGCTCCGACACCTTCGCCACGCTGCATTTCGGCGCCCCCTTCTATTCGACGCTGCTGCAGTTCAACCTCGCCGACTATCCCAAGGTGAAGGGCGATCTCGCCGCGTCGTGGGACGTCGCGGCCGATCTCATGACCTACACGTTCAAGCTGACGCCGAACGTGACCTTCCATGACGGTTCGCCGATGACCTCGGCCGACGTGAAGGCGACCTATGACCGGATGCGCAATCCGCCCACCGGCGTCGTCTCCACCCGCCAGGCGACGTTCATCGACATCGATACGATCGAAACGCCCGATCCGCTGACTGTCGTGTTCAAAATGAAGAACCCGAACCCGGCGATGCTCGAGCATTTCGCGAGCCCCTGGAATTGGATCTACTCGGCCAAGCTGCTGGCCGCCAATCCCAACGGACCGCGCACGATGATCAACGGCACCGGGCCGTTCCGCTTCGGCGAGCATGTGCGCGGCAGCCACATCACGGGTACGCGCAACGACAAGTATCACCGCCAAGGCCGCCCGTATCTCGACGGGTTCCGCGGCGTGTTCATGACCCAGCCCGCCGCGATGATGAACGCGCTGCAAGGCGGCCAGGTGATGGCGGAATTCCGCGGCATCTCGCCGGCCGAGCGCGATCGCTTGGTGCAGGTGATGGGCGACAAGATCCGGATCGAGGAATCGAGCTGGACGCTGAACTTGATGGTCGTGTTCAACACCGAGAAGAAGCCCTTCGACGACGTGCGCGTGCGCCGCGCGCTGCATCTCGCCATCGACCGGCGGGCGGGCGCCCAAGGCCTCGCCCGCACGGCGACGTTGCGCGATCCGGGCGGTCTGGTCCGCCCCGGCTCGCCTTTCGCGATGAAGGACGCGGATTTGCTGAAGGTGCCCGGCTTCGGGCGCGACATCGCCGCCGCGCGCGCGGAAGCGCGCAAGCTGCTGCGCGAAGCGGGGGTGCCGAACCTCACCTTCGTGCTGCATAACCGAAATCTGGCGCAGCCTTACACGCCGGCCGGCATCTTCCTGGTCGACCAGTGGCGCCAGATCGGCGTGAACGTCGAGCACCGCCAATCGGAGACGTCGCCCTATCTCGCGGGCATGTCGAGCGGCAATTTCGACGTCGCGGTCGACTTCTCGAACCTGTTCATGGACGAGCCGTCGCTGGCTTTGGCGAAGTATCTCTCGTTCAACAAGGCGCCGGAAAACCGCAGCCGCGCGATCGACGCGGAGATGGACCGGCTTTACGCCGCCCAAAGCCGCGAGCGCGATTTCCAGAAGCGTTTCGATCTGATCCGTCAGTTCGAAAAGCGCGCGCTCGATCAGGCCTATCAGGTGCCGCTGCTGTGGTGGCACCGCATCGTGCCGACCCATAAGACCGTGATGGGCTGGCAAATGTCGCCCAGCCACAATCTCGGCCAGGATCTGGCCGATGTTTGGCTGAACGCGTAAGGAACGCCCGATGTTCGGTTACCTCGTCAACCGCGTGCTTCTGATGATCCCCACGCTTCTGGGCGTGGCGGTCCTCATCTTCTTCATGCTCCGGGTCGTGCCCGGCGACATCGTGGAAGTGAAGCTGCGCGGCGACGGGGGCATGGTCACGCAGGAGACGATCGACGCCGAGCGCACGCGCCTCGGCCTCGATCGGCCTCTCGCGGTGCAATTCCGCGACTGGATGGTCGGTCTCGTCACGCTCGATCTGGGTGCTTCGATGTGGACCGATCGTCCGGTGACGGAGGAGATCGGCCTGCGCCTGGAACTCACCATGCAGGTCGCGATCATGGCGACGATCTTCGCCGTCCTGATCGCGATTCCGCTCGGCACCATATCCGCGTTGTTCAAGGACACCTGGATCGACTACGCGGTGCGGCTCGTCACCATCGCCGGGCTCGCCGTGCCCAGTTTCTGGCTCGGCATGATCATCATTCTGGCGCTGCTTTATTGGTTCAATTGGCTGCCGCCGATCACCTACACGCCGATCTATGTCGATCCCGTCGCCAATATCAGCCAATTGATTTGGCCCGCCCTCGCGGTCGGCTATCGCTATTCCGCCGTCGTCGCGCGCATGGTCCGCTCCTCCATCGTCGAGGTGATGAAGGAGGATTACATCCGCACCGCCCGCGCCAAGGGCGTTTACGAGAAGCTGGTCGTCGCGCGCCATGCGATGCGCAATGCGTTGTTGCCCGCGATCACGGTCATCGGCCTCGAATTCGCGTTCCTGATCGGCGGTCTGGTCGTGACCGAGCAGGTGTTCAACCTGAACGGCATCGGCAAGCTGTTCGTCCAGGCGGTCAGCCGCAACGATTTCACGCTGATCCAGGCGATCGTCATGCTGATCGCGGTGGTGTTTATCGTGACCAATCTGATCGTCGATCTGCTCTATGCGCTGTTCGATCCGCGCATCCGGCTGGGAGGGAAGTGACATGGCCGGTGCAGTCTCCCAACCCAACATCACCTATGCCGCCACCAAGCGCCGTTCGGCGCTGGCGATGTTCTGCCTCGCCCAGCCGCTCGGCGCGATTTCGGGTGTCGCGATCCTGATCATGCTGTTCGGCGGCGTGTTCGCCGACTTCGTGGCGCCCTACGATCCGCTGACGATCGATTTCGGCGCGATGCTTGCGGCACCGTCCTGGGAACATTGGATGGGCACCGACGCATTCGGGCGCGATATTTTCAGCCGCGTGATCTATGGCGCTCGCACCGCGCTGACGATCGGCTTCTTCGCCTCGCTGTTCGGCAGCGTGTCGGGCGCCATGATCGGCGTGGCGTCGGCCTATTTCGGCGGCAAGATCGACATGGTCGTGCAGCGTTTCATCGACGTGATGCTGTCCTTCCCGATCATCGTGCTGGCCCTCGTTGTCGTGGCGATGCTGGGCCGCAATCTGATCGGCGGCATCGATATCAATCTCGTCTTCGCCATCGCCATCCCGATCGTGCCGAAGGTCGCGCGCGTCGTGCGCTCGGCCGCGTTGTCGATCCGCGAAATGCCCTATGTCGACGCCGCGCGCGCGGCGGGTTTCGGCCATTTGCGGATCATCTTCCGCCATATGGTGCCCAACGTCGCGGCCCCGTTCCTGATCATGTTCACCGCCTTCATCGCCCAGGCGATTTTGCTGGAGGCGTCGCTGTCGTTCCTGGGGCTGGGCGTCACCGAGCCCACGCCCGCCTGGGGCTTGATGCTGTCGGGCAACGCGTCGGATTTCTATCGCGAGGCGCCGTGGATGATCCTGTTCCCGGGCCTTGCCATCTCCGTCGCCGTCTTCGCCTTCAACCTGTTCGGCGACAGCTTGCGCGATTGGCTCGATCCCAAATTCAAGGTTTGATTTTTGGCGCGAATTCCCCTTAACTGCGCCGCATGACGATGTGGTTCGCCATTTCCGCGCGACGACGTAGCACCCGGGTGCCGGGTGCGCTTGCGTTCGTGCGCGGATAAGGTCCCTACGTCCTTTTCCTTCCCTCGCGAATAAGCGTCCTCCGCAGCACCCGTTCCGGTGATCTGCAACGCTTTGTTTTCGCGAGGAAAGTTTCATGTTCGACATCACCACCGAGCGGCCCGGCGACGGGACCCGGATCGAGCTTCTGCTGAATCGGGCCTTCGGACCCGGCCGGAAGACGAAGAAGAGCTATCGCTATCGGCAGGGCGTGGATCCGCTCGCCGATCTCGCCTTCGTCGCGCGCGCCAAGGACGACCGGGCGATTCTCGGCACGCTGCGATTCTGGCCGGTCGCCATCGGCGCGCATGGCGCGCTGCTGCTGGGCCCGCTGGCGGTCGAACCCAAATTGAAGGGCCAGGGGATCGGGGCGGCGCTGATGTTCCACGGGCTCGACGCCGCCGCCTGGGCGCGGCATTCGCGCGTCGTTCTCGTCGGCGATCTCGACTATTACGCGCGCTTCGGTTTCGCGCCGGCCGCCCCGATGGGTTTGGTCATGCCGGGCGAACAACCGCACCGGCTGCTGGCCTGCGAATTGGCGAAGGACGCGTTCCAAGGGGTGTCGGGCGAAATTCGCCGCCACCCCGGGAGGCTGGTTCGCGGGTGCCGCCGATTGATGGCCGCCTAGGTCTGGGTGATACTCCGTCGATAAATCGTCGACGGAGTGTCGCCTTATGGCCAAGCGCAAGGACAAGCCCGCGCCCAAAATCGTGTCGTCCGCGCATCTCGCGGGCAACCGCGTGGCCGAATTGTCGGAGTTCGAATTCGCACTGACGCCGATCTTCCACGCCTATGGGCGCTGGATCGTGCGTTGCACCGCCGCCGCCGGGCAGGGCGATCTGTCGCCGCTCGACGTGCTGATCCTCCATCACACCAATCATCGCGACCGCGCGAAGACGCTCGCCGATCTCGCCTTGGTGCTGAATGTCGAGGACGACCACCTCGTCAATTACGGCCTCAAAAAGCTCAAGCGCCTCGGCCTCGTCGCCGGTGTGAAGCAGGGCAAGGAAGTCCATTGGGGTGCCACGCAAAAGGGCCGTGCCTTGTGCGACCGCTATCGCGCGATCCGCGAAACCTGCCTGGTCGATGCCGTGGCGCGGATCGGCGAGCCGCATGACGCGATCGCCCAGGTCGCGGCGTTGATGCGGGCGCTTTCGGGGCTCTACGACCAAGCCAGCCGGTCGGCGGCGACGCTCTAGGAACGTTGACGATTCGTCAACGTTTTGCCATAACCCAGGCCGGAGGAATTCCCGATGACGGCGCAATGGCAATTCTGGATCGATCGCGGCGGCACGTTCACCGATATCGTGGCCAAGCGCCCGGACGGCACGCTCGCCACGCATAAGCTGCTGTCGGAAAACCCGGAGCGCTACAAGGACGCCGCGCTGCAAGGCATCCGCGAGCTTTTGGGCGTGCCCAAGGACGCAGCCCTGACGGGGGCGCCGGTCGAAGCGGTGAAGATGGGTACCACCGTTGCCACGAACGCGCTGCTGGAGCGCAAGGGCGAACGCGTGGCGCTGGCCATCACCAAAGGGTTCAAGGACCAGCTGCGCATCGCCTATCAGAACCGGCCCAAGCTGTTCGTGCGCCGGATCGTGCTGCCCGAATTGCTGTACGAAAGCGCCGTCGAGATCGACGAGCGGATCGACGCGCAAGGCAATGTGCTGCGCGCGTTGGACGAAGCCGCCGCCGAGCGCGATCTGCGCAAGATCTACGATCAAGGCATTCGCGCCCTCGCCATCGTGCTGCTGCACGGCTATCGCTATCCCGCGCACGAAAAATCGTTGGGCGATATCGCGCGCAAAATCGGCTTCACGCAGATTTCGATTTCGCACGAAGTCTCGCCGCTGATGAAGATCGTCGGGCGCGGCGATACGACCGTCGTGGACGCTTACGTCTCGCCGATTCTGCGCCGCTACGTGGATCGCGTCGCGGGCGAATTGGGCGGCACGCGGCTGATGTTCATGCAGTCGAATGGCGGCCTGGTCGACGCGCGCTATTTCCAAGGCAAGGATTCGATCCTGTCGGGCCCCGCTGGCGGCATCGTCGGCGCGGCGCGCACCGCCGCGATGGCCGGGTTCGACAAGATCATCGGTTTCGACATGGGCGGAACGTCGACCGACGTGACGCTCTATAACGGCGAATACGAGCGCACGTTCGAGACGATCGTCGCGGGCGTGCGGATGCGCGCGCCGATGATGAAGATCCACACCGTCGCGGCGGGCGGCGGCTCGATCCTGTTCTTCGACGGCACGCGCTTCCGCTGCGGTCCCGAAAGTGCCGGCGCCAATCCGGGCCCGGCCTGCTATCGCCGGGGCGGCCCGCTGGCGGTGACCGACGCGAACGTGATGGTCGGCAAGATCGTGCCCGAGTTCTTCCCCGCCGTGTTCGGGCCGAACGGCGATCAGCGCCTCGACGCCGGGATCGTGCGCGAGAAATTCGCGGCTCTCGCATCGCAAGTCGAACAGGCGACGGGCGAGAAGCGCAGCCCCGAAGCCATCGCCGACGGCTTCTTGAAGATCGCGGTCGAGAATATGGCGAACGCCATCAAGCAGATCTCGATCCAGCGCGGCTACGACGTGTCGGGCTACGCGCTCAATTGCTTCGGCGGGGCGGGCGGGCAGCATGCCTGCAAGGTCGCCGATGCGCTGGGCATGACCACCGTGTTCGTCCATCCGCTGGCCGGCGTTTTGTCGGCCTATGGCATGGGCCTCGCCGATTTGCGCGTGATGCGCGAAAAGGCGGTCGAAGCCAAGCTCGCCGATGCGATCCTGCCCACGCTCGAATCCGAGCTCGCGGCGCTCGCCGAAGAAGGCCTCGCCGAGATGCGCCGCCAGGGCATCGACCCAGCGAAGATCGAGGTGCGGCGCAAGCTGCATCTCAAATACGAAGGCACGGATTCGGCACTGGTGGTCGATTTCGGCGGCGTCGATGCGGCCAGCGCCGCGTTCGTCGAGCAGCATCGCCAGCGCTATGGCTTCTCGATGCCCGGCAAGGCGGTGATCGTCGAAGCCGTCGCGGTCGAAGTCGTGGGCCATACGGAATCCGCCGACGATGTCGTGCGCGAGGTCGGCACGGCCACGCCGCCCGCCCCGGCGGCGACGGTCAAGATGTATGCGGATGCGGCCACGCACGACACGCCGGTTTATCTGCGCGACGCGCTGAAGCCGGGCATGAAAGTGCCGGGCCCGGCGATCGTTTCCGACCGCAACGCGACCACGGTGATCGAACCCGGCTGGGCGGCGGAAGTCACCGCGCGCGATCATCTGGTTTTGCGCCGCGTGGTCGCCATCCAGCGCCAGCACGCGGTCGGCACCAAGGTCGATCCGGTGATGCTGGAAGTGTTCAACAATCTGTTCATGTCGATCGCCGAACAGATGGGGGTGGCGCTTCAGAACACCGCCTATTCGGTGAACATCAAGGAGCGCCTGGATTTCTCCTGCGCGCTGTTCGACCGTCAGGGGAATCTCATCGCCAACGCGCCGCATATGCCGGTGCATTTGGGCTCGATGGGCGAAAGTGTCGCCGCCGTCACGCGCGCGCGCGAAGGCACGATGCGCCCGGGCGACGTGTTCGTGCTCAACGCGCCCTATAACGGCGGCACGCATTTGCCCGACGTCACGGTCGTGATGCCGGTCTTCGACGAAGCGCAGAAAGACATTCTGTTCTTCGTCGCGAGTCGCGGCCACCAAGCTGATATCGGCGGTCTGACGCCCGGTTCCATGCCGCCCGGCTCGACGACCGTCGAGGAAGAGGGCGTGCTGATCGACAATTTCCAATTGGTCGATCAAGGCCGTTTCCGCGAAGCGGAGATGGTCGCGCTGTTGAAATCGGGCAAATATCCCGCGCGCAACCCGGCGCAGAATATCGGCGACCTCAAAGCCCAAATCGCCGCGTGCGAGAAGGGCGCCCAGGAACTGCGCAAGATGGTCCGCGAATTCGGCCTCGATGTCGTGCGCGCCTATATGGGCCATGTGCAGGACAACGCCGAGGAGCAAGTCCGCCGCGTGCTCGACGTGCTGAAGGACGGCGAATTCGCCTATCCGATGGACGATGGTGCCGTCATCAAGGTCAAGGTCTCGATCGACAAGGCGACGCGCAGCGGCATTCTCGATTTCACGGGCACGTCGGCGCAGCGGCCGAACAACTTCAACGCGCCTGCGTCGGTCTGCATGGCCGCCGTGCTCTACGTGTTCCGCACGCTGGTCGAAGGCGACATTCCGATGAACGCGGGCGTGATGAAGCCGTTGAAGGTGATCATCCCCGAAGGCTGCATGCTGCGCCCGCAATATCCCGCCGCCGTCGTGGCCGGGAACGTCGAAACCTCGCAAGCCGTGACCGACACGATCTATGGGGCGCTCGGCGTGATGGCGGGTGCCCAAGGCACGATGAACAACTTCACCTTCGGCAACGATCGTCATCAGTATTACGAGACGATCGCCGGCGGTTCGGGGGCGGGGCCGGGCTTCGACGGCTGCGATGCGGTGCAGACGCATATGACCAATTCGCGCCTGACCGATCCCGAAGTGCTGGAATGGCGCTTCCCCGTGCGCGTCGAAAGCTTCGAAATCCGGCGCGGCTCGGGCGGCAAGGGCGAGTGGCGCGGTGGCGACGGCACGATCCGCAAGGTGCGCTTCCTGGAAGACATGACCTGCGCGATCCTCGCCAACCGGCGCAAGGTCGAGCCGTTCGGCGCAGCCGGCGGTGGCAACGGCAAGCTCGGCCGCAACTGGGTCGAGCGCAGCAACGGCACGGTCGAGGAGAAGGGCGCCACGGCCCAATGGGACGTGAAGCCCGGCGACATGTTCGTGATCGAAACGCCCGGCGGCGGCGGTTACGGCAAGGCGTGATCCTCCCGCGCAGCGGCCGGATTGATCATATTGCGGGCGATATGATAATCTGCGCTCGTTGAAGATCGTATTCGACACGGATGTGCTTTACGCCGCGCTCAAAAGCCCGACGGGTGCCTCGCGCCTTTGGCTCGGGGCGGCGTTATCCCTTCGCGTCGTGCCGGTGATGACGACCGCCTTGTGGCTGGAATACGAGGCGGTGCTCAATCGCCCGAAAAGCCTCGCCGATATGGGGGCGAGTCGCACGGATGTCGGGCTGGTTCTCGACCGGTTGGCGAACGTCGCCTTACCGGTTGATCCCGAACCCGGGTTGAGGCCGGCGGCGAACGATCCCGACGACGATTTCGTCGTCGAGGCCGCAGTCGGCGGTCAGGCGGATATGCTGTTGACGTTCAACGTCCGCGATTTCGCCGTCGCGCGACGTTTCGGATTCGAGATTTCGACGCCCGGGGCCGCATTGGCACGCTATCGCGCGTTGTTGGAAGGAGAATGACGATGGCCGGTTCGAATTATGCGCTGCGCTTGCAAGGGTCGCTCAAGGACGAAGCCGAGAAGGCCGCGAAGTCGGAGGGAACGACACTCAACCAGTTCATCAATGTTGCGGTCGCGGAGAAACTCGCGACGATCCGCACGGCCGCATTCTTCGAGGCGCGGGCGCGTGGCGGCAATTTGCAGAAGGCGCTCGATGCGCTTTCCCGTTCCGGCCGGCCGGGAAAATTGCGCAAGGGCGACGAGATTCCAAAGCGCAAGTCGCGCGCGTCGGCAGCCGAGTAGCTAAAGCCATTCCGGTTTCGACGTGCCGAAGGGCTCGGGCGGGCTTGCGTAGAAGCCGGGCGTGCGGTCGAGTTCCAGCACCGGCTTGAAATGGCCGATGCGCCCGAAGGGCGACGCCGTCTCGGTCATCAGCTTCGCGATCTCGTCCGGCGGCAGATCGGCTTGGGCGGCGCTCGCGTCGAGCGTGCCCAGCTCTGCGAGAAAATGCCCGATCTGGGCGAGCGAGGTGCGCACGCGCCACGACCCACCTTCCTGCGTTTGACGCGCAAGGGCGAGCATCGTGCCGAGTGCGGCGACATAGCCGCCGATATAGTCGAGCGCTTGGACGGGCATATTCTTGGGCGCTTCGAGCGTGCTTTGCGTCGCCGCCAAACCCATCGCGTTCTGCACGACCGAGTCGAAACCGCGCCGCAACGCCCACGGGCCTTCATGGCTATAGGCGCAAAGCTCCGTCACCACGATGCCGGGCCGTAAACGTGCAAGGTCGTCGGCACCAAATCCGCGCTTGGCGAGCGCGCCGGGCCGATAGGATTGCAGGAACACGTCCGCGCCGGCCACGAGATCGCGCAACTGCGCGGGGCCTTGCGCCGTATCGAGATCGAGCCACGCGCAGCGCTTGCCCGGGCCGGTGTCGTAGAGCAATTCGGTCTGATAGGGCGTGTGCGGGGCGGCGAGGTGGAGCACCTCGGCGCCATGTTCGGCGAGCAGACGTCCTGCCGCAGGTCCGGCAAGCACGCGCGTCAAATCCAGCACGCGGATGCCGGATAAAGGCCGCGCCGCTTCCGGCAATTTGCGCAAAGGTGCGTCCCCGATTTTGTCGATCGTGAACAACGGCAGCGCCGCGATCGCCTTACCTTGCGCCGAGGTGTTCCATTCGTCGCGCGTGCGCGTCACCGCACCGATCCCGTCTTCGGCGGCAAGGGCCGCCTCGAATTCGAACGCGTCGAGCATCGCGACGGCGCTTTCCAGATCGGCGCGCGTGTCGCCCGTGGCGCCTGAAAGCCGCAACGCCGCCGCGCGGTGATGCGCGTGGTTGGTGTGCAGGAAGATGTGCCGGCCGTCGCGCGTGCGGTAATGGCCGACGAGCGGGTCCCAGAATTTGGGTTTCACACCGTCGCGCGTGACATAGACGGATGAACGCAAACTCGCCGCCGCCGATCTTGTATCGATACGCACATGTTGCGCCGCGTTGCCGCGCAAGCGCCAAAGATCGGACAAAGCGAGACCAGCGGCGCCGAGCACCGCGCTTGCCGCCGTGGCAATCCGAAATGGTGTCGGGAAAACCGGATCGCCGGGACCCGAAATCTCCAACCGGTCGTCGTCGCGCGGCGTACGGCCGCAGAGCGAGAGAATGGCCAAAGCAAGAGAAGAATGCGTGAGCGTCGGGACATTCATGCGCGATCCGCCGAGATTTCGTTGCCCTATATCGAGTATAGACGAGGCACCCATGACAAACCCCGCAACGCCAGCAACCCAGACCCCGACGCCGCGCAGTGGAATCGGCCGCTCCGACCGCCCGCTGCTGGGTATCGCGGCGATGGCGTTCGGCGTCGTGCTGCTGTCGGTGATGGACGCCGTCACCAAATACGCGATTCAGCATCTGCCGACCGGGCAGTTGATGGCGATCCGCTCGGTGTTCGTGCTGCTGATCCTCACACCCTTCGTGATCCGCGCGGGCGGCTTCGCGGCGCTGCGAACAAAGCGGCCGCTGGGGCATTTGCTGCGCGCGGGCCTGTCGGTCTGCGCGATGTACACGTTTTTCGAAAGCCTGCGGCATTTGCCGCTCGCCACCGCCATCGCGATCGGCTTCGCGGCCCCCTTGTTCATGACCGCCTTTTCCGTGCCCGTGTTGAAGGAGAAGGTCGGCGTCCATCGCTGGTCGGCGGTGGCGATCGGCTTCGTCGGCGTCGTGGTCATCATCGGGCCGGGCATCGCCGACGGCGAGTTCGGGGTCGGCGCCGCGCTCGCCCTGTCGGCGGCGGTGTTCTATGCGGGCGGTATGACCTGCGTGCGCTGGCTCGCCTCGACCGAGACGGATCTTTCGATGATGGTGTCGCAAAACACCGCGATGCTGTTCGCGGGCGCCGCCGGGGCGGCGATCGTCTCGGCCCCCGTGCCCGGTCATATGTGGCTGGTCATCGTCGCGATGGCGGTGCTGGTGCTGCTCGGGCAGCTCTTCACCATTCGCGCATTCCGCCTCGCTCCCATCGGCGCGGTGGCGCCGTTCCACTATACCGAGCTGATCTGGGCCGCCATTCTCGGCTGGCTCGTCTGGGGCGAATGGCCGCCGGACAACGTGTGGTGGGGGGCGGCGATCGTCGTCGCGGCCGGGCTTTACACGATCTGGCGCGAGCGCGTCCGGGCGGCCGAAAGATCCCGCGAGGCGGCGGTTGCCGCGCAAAGCCCGGCGGCGTAGTTTCGTTGCCCTAAGGGAGAAGGAACGCCATGGCCAGCGCCGCCGAAATCACAGCGACCGAACCCGCCGCGCGCGATGCGGCGATCGCGGAGATCCGCGCCGTTCTCGGCGACCGTTTGACCACCGCCATGGCGGTGCGCGAGCAGCACGGCAAGGGCGAGGCCTATCACAAGCCCGCCCCGCCCGACGCGGTCGCCTTCGTCGAAAGCACCGAGGAAGTCGTCGCGATCGTGAAGGCCTGCGCCAAGCACCGCATCCCGGTCGTGCCCTTCGGCGCCGGCACGGCGCTGGAAGGCCATACGGCGGCGCTGCATGGCGGCATTTGCATCGACATGTCGCGCATGAACAAGGTGCTGGCGGTCAACACCAGCGACCTCGACGTGCGCGTGCAGCCCGGCGTCACCCGCAAGCAGCTCAACGAATATCTGCGCGACACCGGCCTGTTCTTCCCGATCGATCCGGGGGCGGACGCGTCGATCGGCGGCATGACCGCGACGCGCGCCTCGGGCACCAACGCCGTGCGCTACGGCACGATGCGCGAGAACGTTCTAGCGCTGGAAGTCGTCACCGCCGACGGGCGCGTGGTGCGCACGGCGCGGCGCGCGCGCAAATCTTCGGCCGGTTACGACCTCACGCGCCTGTTCGTGGGCTCGGAAGGCACGCTGGGCGTCATCACCGAAATCACCCTCAAGGTCTACGGCATTCCCGAAGCGACCAGCTCGGCGATGTGCGCCTTTCCCGACGTGAAGTCGGCGGTCGATACCTGCATCGCCACGATTCAAGCGGGCATCCCGGTCGCGCGGATCGAGCTTGCCGACAAGCTGCAGATGGAAGCCATCGCGGCCTATTCGAAGCTCAATATTCCGGCGGCCCCCACGCTGTGGCTCGAATTCCACGGCAGCGAAACGGGCGTGAAGGAACAGGCCGAGTTCGTGCAAGCCATCGCCGCCGAACATGGCGGCGAGGATTTCCGCTGGACGACCGATCCGGCCGAGCGCAAGAAAATCTGGCAGGCGCGTCACGATTCGGCTTACGCCTGCAAGGCGTTGCGCAAGGATTGCGCGATCTGGGCGACCGATGTGTGCGTGCCGATTTCGCGCTTGGCCGATTGCATCGTCGAGACGCAGAAGGATCTCGAAGCCTCGTTCATCCCGGCCCCGATCGTCGGCCATGTCGGCGACGGCAACTTCCATCTCTGCTTCGTCCTCAACATGGACGATCCCAAGGAAGTGGCGGAGGCGAACCGCCTCAATGACCGCTTGGTCGCGCGCGCATTGTCGATGGACGGGACCTGCACGGGCGAGCACGGCATCGGCTACGGTAAGATCGACTTCCTGACCGCCGAACACGGCGAAGCCGTGGCGCTGATGCGGATGATCAAGAAGTCGTTCGACCCGGACAACATCATGAACCCGGGCAAGATCGTCCGCGTCTAACTGCGTTTCCACAAAACCGGAAACAGCTGGTCGCGCGCCGATAACGGCGCGCGGTCGGGCAGATCGGCTTTGCGCAAGCGGCCGAAGGTCGAAATACCGCGCCGCCAACGAATATCGTCGCCCGCGAAACGCAGCGCGATCGTCCGGCGCGGCCGGTCGGCGCTGGGATTGCCGGGGGCGCCGTGCACCATGCGGCCGTGGAACACGACCGCGTCGCCGGGTTCAAGTTTGAACGATATCAGCGTGGCCGCGTCGGGCGCTTCGACGATCGGCAGGGCGGAGCCCGCATAACGTTGCGCGTTGTCCGCCCCCGAACGGAACGGCGCGGGGCGGAAATCCCGCCCGGGCAAATGGCTGCCGCGCGCATAGCGCACCGCGCCGTTGCCGTCGTCGATGGGATCGAGCGCCAGATAGACCGTGCACGCCATCTCGCCCGAGATCGGCCAATAGGGCCCGTCTTGGTGCCAGGGCGTTTCGCGTGGCGTGTTCGGCGCTTTGGCGAAAATCTGATCGTAGAACAGCCGCACCTCGGCCGCGCCCATCGCGCGCCCGGCGATTTCCGCGCAAGGCGTTTTGAAGAAGAGCGCACGAAAATCGGCGTCGCGCCGGTGCATGAACATGTCGCCGAAGAAGCGCCCGTCCTCGCCCGGCGGCACGAATTCCATCGCGTCATTGGACGGTACGGCCATCGCGCGATCGACCGCGGCGCGCATGCGCTCGACCCATGCGGCGCTTAGTGCCGCGCGCACATGCGCGACACCGTCGCGCGCATAGGCGGCGGCGAGGGCGGCTTCGTCGATGTCGAAACGCTTGGTCATATCGCCCTCGGATAGCACGGCCGAGGGGCGGGGATCGACGCTTGCGCGCGGGGCGAAAATTCGGGCAAAGTCGATAGCAACAAGACCGGCGCAACGCGGAACAACGCGAGCGCCGCACGGGAGGAGTTAAGCCATGGGCGTTGCCCAGATCGCTACGTCGTCATCCGTTTCGCGTAAACCCGCGCGCGTCGTGCGCAAGAAGCCGGCGGCCGCACGGCTCGCCCCGGCGGTCGAGTTGCTGGTCGAGGTTTGGCGGCGTGCGCGCACCGTGCGCGAAATTCCGGCCGCCTGCCGCCCGCGCGATCTCGATGAAGCCTACAAGCTGCAAGCGCGCGTCGCGGCGAAGCTCGGCCTCACGCGCGCGGGCTGGAAGATCGGCTGCACCAGCGAAGCGGCGCGCAAGATCATGAAATCCGACGGGCCCTTCGCGGGGCGCGTGTTCTTGTCGCGCTGCTTCGTGTCGGGCACGACGCTCGATGCCGCGAAATACGCGCTGCGCGGGATCGAGGGCGAATTCGCCTTCGTGCTGGGCCGCGATCTGAAGCCGCGCAAGACGCCCTATACCCGCGCGGAAGTGCTGGAAGCGATCGACGATCTTTATCCGGCGATCGAGGTGGTCGACAGCCGCTACGACGATTTCCGCAAGGTGACCTTGCCCGAGCTGGTCGCCGATATGGGCTGCAACGGGGCGCTGATCGTCGGCGCACCCGTCAAGAATTGGCGCAAGCTTGACCTCGCGAAGGCGAAAGTCGCGATGCGCGTGGGCCGTAAGATCGTCGGCAAGGGCACGGGTTCCGCCGTGATGGACGAAGATCCGGTCGCGGCGCTTTTATGGCTCGCCAATAACCCGTGCGCGCCCGAAGGCCTGAAGGCGGGCGAGATCGTGACGACCGGCACGTGCACGGGCCTGCATATCGCCGCCGCCGGCGACAAGATCGTCGCCGGCTTCGACGGTATCGGCGAGGTGACGCTGAGCTTCGTCTAGCCGTTAGCCGCCGGCGACGGCGGCGAAGACTTCGTGCCCGCCGTCCCAGATCATCTTGGCGGAGATATAGAGGATCAATACCAGCCCGACATAGGCGATCCAGCGGTGCTTCTCGATCAGCTTGGCGATCGCGGCGGCCGCGATGCCCATCAGCAGGACCGAGACGATCAGCCCGACCGCCAGCACGAACGGATCGCTGCGCGCGGCCCCGGCGACGGCCAGCACGTTGTCGAGCGACATCGACACGTCGGCGACCAGGATCTGCCACAAGGCTTCGCCCATCGTCTTCTGCGGGCCGACATGTTCGATCAATTCGCCGCCGAGCAGGGCGGCCCCTTCCGCTTCTTCGACGTCGTCGGCGGGCGAAATTTCGCGATAGAGCTTCCACGACACCCAGAGCAGCAAAATGCCGCCGGCGAGCAGCAGGCCGACGACTTGCAGAAGCTGCGAGGCAAGCAGCGCGAAGGCGACGCGCAAGACGGTGGCGGCGACGATGCCGAACCACAAGGCTTTCTGGCGCTGTTCCTTGGGCAGACCCGACGCGGCCATGCCCACGACGACCGCGTTGTCCCCCGACAACACGAAATTCACCATGATCACGGTGCCGAGCATCGTCCATTGCGCGACGCTCAGACCCAAAAGCAGATTATCGGCATCCATAATTTCGACTCCCCCTCGTGAAATCGAAATTAGCGGGTCGGCCGAAAATAACCAAGCCCGGCGCGGGGTATGGCGGACCCACGCCGGGCTTGGAGGTACTTCGGTCGTTTTTCAGATTTAGGCCATGCCGGCGAGCGTCAGAATCTCCGGCAATCCGTCCCACATCATCTTCAGCGCGACGTAGAGGATCAGCAGCAGGCCGACATACGCGATCCAATGATGCTTCTGCAGCAGGCGCGCGATCACCACGGCGGCCATGCCCATCAAGATCACCGACACACCCAGGCCGAAGATCAGGATCAGCGGATACTCGCGCGAGGCGCCCGCGACCGCGAGAACGTTGTCGAGCGACATCGACACGTCGGCGACGATGATCTGAACGACGGCGGCGCGGAAGGACTTGCGCTCCGCCGTTGGCGCTTCCTTGCCTTCGAGCGCGGCCTCGCCTTCGGCCGCGTCATGCGTCGCCTGCTCGCGGATTTCGCGCCACAGCTTCCACGACACCCACAGCAGCAACACGCCGCCCGCGAACAGCAGGCCGACGATCTCGAGCAATTGCACCGTCACGCTGGCGAAGGCGATGCGCAGCACCGTGGCGGCGATAATGCCGACCATGACGACTTTGTTGCGCTGTTCGGCCGGCAGACCCGACGCCGCCATGCCGATCACGACCGCGTTGTCGCCCGCCAGAACCAGATCGATCATGATGACCTGCCAGAGCGCGAACGCCGCGTCCCAGGTGTAGTAAATCGAGAGATCGGCGAACATTTTGCCTCCGGCGGCGCTGTGGGGGGATTGCGGAAAACAACGCGACATAGCACGCCAAACCCCTTTAGTAGAAGGGAAACCGGCCGGGGCTTGAACGCCGTTTCCCCGCCGCCCAACTGCTTGGCGTGATGGCGAAATCCAAAGATTTCGAAGCGGATGTTCGGATGGGCGAAACGGTCCCGCCGCATTTGGTCCCGGCGGTGGACCGGTTGGCGCGTTTTGCGCGCATGATGGATACGGCCGTACGAATTCCGGGTACGCGCCGTTATATCGGCCTCGATGCGGCGATCGGCCTTGTCCCGATCGCGGGCGATGCGTTCACCGCCGCCGTCGCGACCTGGATCGTGATCGAATCCGCGCGGCTGGGCGTGCCCAAGCGCAAACTCGCGCGGATGTTGGCGAATGTCCTGATCGACGCCGGGGTGGGGATCGTGCCGGTCGCGGGCGATATTTTCGACGTCTACTTCAAGGCCAATTCGCGGAATCTGGAAATTCTGCGCGATCACCTGCGCGCGGGCTAAACTGGCGCCCATGCGCCGGACCTTGCTACTGGCGGTGCTGGCGCTGATTCTCGCCGGCGTCGCAATCTTCTTCCTGTCGCGTCCCGATCCGGTGACGCGCGCGGCCGAATTCGCGGCCGCCTTGCGCCGCGAGACCGGGCTGGAAACGCGCATCGTCGGCAAACCGGAACTGCGCGGCTGGTTCGACGTTTCTTTGCACGTGCCGAAGGTCGAGATCGCGGATATCGGCGCGCTCACCGATCTGGTGCTGGCGGCCGACGGGACGGGAACCGCGCGGGCCGCCTTATGGGGGCACGACGGCGCGCTGACGTTGTCGCAAACGGGCCTGCGCTTTGCCGCATCCGATCTGACGATCGCATTTCAACGCGACACCAAGCGCCTGTCGATCGCGGCGTCGGCGGCGGGTTTGCCGTTGGCGTTGGAAGGCCGCGCGGCGCTGGGCGGACTTGCCGATCTCACCGCCGAATGGGCTGGCATCAAAGGCACGGGCGGCATCGACCCGACCGGCGGCATTTCGCTGGGCGGCGGGAATTGGCATCTCGACGGGCGCATCGGCGCCGACCGCGTGTTCCAGGGCCGCGCGCATATCGTCGATGCGGCGCTGGGCGAATTCGACGCCGATCTGCGCCTGGACGGCGAGAGTTTCGACGTGCCCGACTTACGTTTCGCCGGCGGCGGCGGCACGCTGGCGCGCCAGAACGGGCGCTGGGCGCTGGATCTGCGCTTCGGGGAAATCGAGATCGCCAAGCTCGCCGATCTGCTGGCGCGCGGCGGCGACGTGCTGGCGGGCGATTTGGATGTGCGCGCGCGCATCGGCCGCGCGACGTGGCAATCGGGCGATGCGCAAGGCGGCATTCTGACGGCGGGTCGCGAGAACGGCGTCTGGGCGATCGACGAATTGGCCGTGCGCGATTTGGGCGGCGCCAGCTTGCGCGTGCGCGATGGCATCGTCGATCTGCGCAGCCCCGATGCGCAGCGTTTCTTCGAAGCGCTGGGCGTGCCGATCGCGCGCCATCTGGGCGAACTCGGCTTGCGCGGCCGGATCGATCCGGTGGCGATGCGCGTGGCGCCGCTGGAGCTTGGTCTCGCCGGGCAGCGTATGACGGGGTCGATCCTGTGGCGCGACGGGCGCTTGGTCGCCGAATTGGCGGGCGAGCGCATCGACCTCGATCCTTTCTTCCTGCGCGCCTTACCGCGGCCGGTTCAGCGCGGACCGCTGCTGACGCGCAGCCAACAAGCGCAGGCGACGCGCGCGGCCCAGGTGCCGGCCCCCGGCCCCGGCGGGTGGAGCCGCGTGCCGTTGGCCTTCGATCTCGCGGGGGCCATCCCGCTCGATCTTTCCTTGCGCGCGCGCGAGTTGATCGTGAGCGGCGCCACGCTGGGCGACGCGCTGCTGCAAGCCGGGTTCGGCGAGGCCGGGATCGACGTGCGGCAATTGTCGGGCTCGTTGTGGCGCGGCCGATTCGACGCCAAGGGCAAGCTCGCGGGCGGCGAGAATCCTGGTTTCACGGCGAATTTCGCGGTGACGGATTTCGAATTGGGCGAAATGCTGACCGCATCCGGCCTCATGCCCGTGATTCGCGGCCCCGCCAAATTGTCGGGCCGCGTGGAATCGCAAGGCGGCACTTTCTCGATCTGGGCCGGCAATCTGAAAGGCGAGGCGGCGGTGTCGGCGCCCGGCGCGATTATCGACGGGCTGGACCTTAGCGCCATCGCGCGCCGTTATGCCGCCCCCGGCAATCCGCCCGATATCGCCGAACTTGCGCGGCTCGCGGGGCGCGGCGGGCGCAGCGTGCTCGACGAATTCGACGCGAAGCTGCGCATCGAGCTTGGCCATGCGCGGGTCGAACGCTGGCGCGCCGCCGGGGCGGGTGCCACGATCGACGGTTCGGGGCAGATCGATATCGGCGCCTGGGCGCTGGATCTCGTCGCCGAATTCGCCTTCGCGGGGCGGAAATCCTGGCGCTTCGCCGCCCAAGGCCCGTTCGCCAATCCGCGCCTCAACTTCCAGCCGCCCGCACAGACCGTCAGTTCTGGCGGCGCGGCGCCGCTGGCGGGTTCGGCCGCACGGTCGCGGCCGGCGGGGCGTCCGGCGTCTCGATAATCGTGCGCGTGCGCCCGCCGGCCAAAGCCGTTTCCACGCGGTTCAACGCTTCTTGCGCGCGGTCGTGACCGCTGCGCGCCGCGCGCGCGTACCATTGGCGCGCTTCCAATAGATCGGCGGGCACGCCGTTGCCGGTCTCCCACACCACGCCCAATTGATATTGCGCTTCGTCGAAGCCTTGGGCGGCGGCCGCCTCGTACCAGCGGCGCGCTTGCACCAAATCGCGCGGCACGCCTTCGCCGCGCCGGTACATCTGGCCCAGATTGAACTGCGCCTCGCGGTCGCCCATGCGCGCAAGGCCCCAGAAATGGAACCAAGCGCTTTCGAAGTCGCGCGATTGGAACGCCGTCACGCCCTGATCGAACTCGTCGTCGCGATCGAAGGCGCGGGATGGCGAAAAGGCGCTCGCGGCGATCAACGCCGCGAGCGCGATGGCCTTCAGAGCGGTTTTTGCGCCGGCTGCGCCGCCGCGGCCGCGACCACCGGGGCGATCGCCGGCAGCGTGCCGGTCAACGCCTGCAACACATAGACGCGCAAGGCGCTGGACAGGTTCCCCGCCTGGTCCCGCGCCGCGCGCATCTTGTCGATCTCGGTCACGAGATCGTTGATCGAAGCGTTGCGCTTGCGCGCGATGTCCTTGAGCGCGGTCCAAAATTCCGGCTCCAACGAAATGCTCGTCCGGTGTCCGGCGATAACCACCGAGCGTTTGCGAATCGATCCGGCCATTTTTTACTCCCCCGATTGTTTTTTGTCCCGCGGGCTCAGCATGTCGATCGGCTGAACCCAGCGGTCGAAATCCGCTTCAGTGACAAGACCCAGACCGACGGCGGCTTCCTTGAGCGTCAGGTTATGGGCATGGGCGTGTTTGGCGATTTTTGCGGCGTTGTCGTAGCCGATATGCGGGTTGAGTGCGGTCACCAGCATCAGCGAACGCTCGAGATGGCGGGCGATCGTCGCCGGAATCGGCGCCATGCCCGCGATGCAGTTCTCGGCGAAGGACGACGCGGCGTCGCCCAGCAATCGGATCGATTGCAGCACGTTATAGGCGATCACCGGCTTGAAAACGTTGAGCTGCAGATGGCCGCTCGCCCCCGAAATCGTGACGGTGACGTGATTGCCCATCACTTGGGCGCAGACCATCGTCAGCGCCTCGGCCTGGGTCGGATTGACCTTGCCGGGCATGATCGAGGAGCCGGGCTCGTTTTCCGGCAAGGCAAGCTCGCCCAGCCCCGAGCGCGGGCCCGAGGCGAGCAAACGCACGTCGTTGGCGATCTTGAACAAGCCGGCGGCCAGCGTGTTGAGGGCGCCCGAGCATTCGACCATCGCGTCGTGGGCGGCGATCGCTTCGAACTTATCTTCGGCCGGCATGAAGGGAAGATTGGTGAGCCTGGCCAATTCCTGCGCGAAACGCGCGGGGAATTGCTTATGCGCGTTGAGGCCGGTGCCGACGGCGGTACCCCCTTGGGCGACGCGATAGAGGCGCGGCATCGTCTGCTCGACGCGCGTCATCCCCAGTTCGACCTGGCGCGCCCAGGCGCCGATCTCCTGGCCCATCGTCATGGGCACGGCGTCCTGCAAATGGGTGCGGCCGATCTTGATCAGCCCCGCCGTTTCCGTCGCCTTGGCGAGCAGCACTTCGTGCAGGCGCTGGAGGGCGGGCAGCAGATGGTCGTGAATTTCGGCGACGACCGCGATGTGCATCGCGGTGGGGAACGAGTCGTTGGACGATTGCCCGCGATTGACGTGGTCGTTGGGGTGGACCGGCTTTTTCTCGCCCAGCTTATGGCCGAGCAGTTCGTTGGCCCGATTCGCCACGACCTCGTTGGCGTTCATATTGGTCTGGGTGCCCGACCCGGTCTGCCAGACGACCAGCGGGAAATGATCGGACAGCACGCCCGCGATCACCTCGTCGCAGGCTTTCAGCAGCATCGGCCCGAGCTCGGCGGGCAATTCGCCCAAAGCGAGATTGGCGAGTGCCGCGGCCTTTTTTTGGGCGCCGAAAGCGCGGATCAGCGGTTCGGGGATGCGCTCGTCGCCGATTCGGAATAGCTCGACGCTGCGCTGCGTCTGCGCGCCCCAATACCGGTCGGCGGCCACCTCGATGGGCCCGAAACTGTCGCGTTCGATCCGCGTCGCGGCTCGGTCCGCCATGACGGTCTCGATCTCCCCCAAATCCGGTTCGTGCCGGGCGGCCCGATTGATATGTCAGTTAACCGCCCGCGATTTAGGCACGCGCGGAGCGGGTTATTCAATAGGTATTCGTATGACTATAGGGCATGGCGCCCGCGCGACCCCGGGTCGGTGCGGCGGGGCTTGTCACGGGGCGCCGCCAAACGTATGAGATAACCTAAGTTTTACTGCCGACCTCCGTGATTCGGAACGATGCCCGAAAAGATCGATTTCAGCAAAATCCGGTTTTTGATCTGCGACCCGAATGCGCTGTCGCTGACGATGCTGGGCGATATCCTGTCCATGCTGGGGGCGAACTACGTCCGCCGGGTCAACGATTTCGAGAAGGCGATGGGCGTCCTCAAAGAGGGCAATATCGACATCGTCATCACCGAATACGACCTGCCGACCGAGGGCGGGAACAAGCTGTGCGACTATATCCGCAACGATCCCGCCTCGCGCGACCGCTTGATGCCGATCATCATGCTGACCGCCCGGTCGGAGGAGCAATACGTGGTCGAGGCGCGCGATCACGGGGTGAACGAGTTCGTCGCGAAACCCTATACGGTCGATTCGCTCTATAAGCGCTTGTCGTCGGTCATCGCCTATCCGCGGCCGTTCATCTCGGCCCCGGGCTATTTCGGGCCCGACCGGCGACGCAAGCAGATGCCTTTCAACGGCAAGGAACGGCGCGGGGTCGATCCCAACGCCAAGCCGAGCTAAGCTCGGCCGGTCCTCGCGGAGAATCCGAACGTGGCCAAACCCAAAGTCCAGATCATTCAGCCGTCGCTGGACCTGCGCAAACGCGCGGTCAATTTCAAAACCGGCTTCGGCGTCATCCTCACGCCCGAGGAGACGGTGAAGCTGCAGACGGTGGTCGAGAAATCCTCCGACGGCTTCGTGCGCCAGATCGCCGCGAAGCTGAAGCAGCTGCGCGAGGCGCTGGCGGCGCTGGACGACGGCCAAGCGCCGCATCCGGGTTTGATCCAGCGGGTCGCGGCCGACGCGCTGGAGATCAAGGGACTCGGCGGCACGTTCAAATTTCCGCTGCTGACGCAGATCTCCAAATCGCTGCACGACTACGCCGCGCAGATCAAAGACGCGAATGTGTGGCACGGCGTGATCTTCGCCCATCACATCGACGCGCTTTACGTCGTGCTCGCCCAGCGCATCACCGGACTCGGCGGCAAAGTCGAAGCGGAACTGCTCAAGGCGCTGCGCCAAGCGTCGACCAAGTACAAGTAAGCGCCCGCGCCGGCGATGCGTCCGCGCAACACGGCCGCCGCGACTTCGTGAATTTCTTCCCGCACCCGCGATTTTCACTTGCGCGCCAGCATGTTTGTGTTATTTGCGCATTTACGACGCACGCACGTGCCCCAGGCCCACGAGGCAGCGCTAAGAGGCAGGGCGGGAAGTTCGCGAAGAACCTCCACGTCTCTCGGTCCCAAGCGCTCGAGGTCAAGCAACGACAAGCGTCCTTTTCGGTACAAGCCGGTCGCCAGTGGGCCGGTGTCCTTAAGGGGTGTTGACGATGGTTGCGGCCAAGGACGGGGCTTCGCTCCCTCCGCTTACGCAAGGATAACCGCCGCAGGGCGGCGACGCGGGCTTTCCGGTCCGTTTCGTCCGCCCCGCCGGTGCCGCCGGGAAACGGTCCTTCGGGACCGAGGCGGGCCGGAACGGCAGGGTCTCTTGCGGAAGGCGGATGCGATCGGAGCATCGACTTCCCGACAAGCAGCAGAGTGGAACAGCCGCGATGGCCGATGCGCTCCCGGGAGGGATGGTCGTATCGCCCGCGGGTAAGGCGCCTCACCGGGCGCCCGTGGAGAGCGATACGCGTCGATGACCGAGTACAAGAAGCATGTGAAGTTCGGCGGCCGTCTGGTGATGGTGGGCTTCGGCTCCATCGGCCAGGGCGTGCTGCCGCTCATCCTGCGCCATATCGATATGCCCAAGGACCGCGTCGTCATCGTGACGGCGGAGCCGCGCGGCATCGACGAAGCGGCCGAGTACGGAATCGAATTCGTCCAGACCGCGCTGACCCGCGACAATTATCGCGCGGAACTGACCAAGCGCCTGGGCAAGGGCGACTTCCTGCTGAACCTGTCGGTCGACGTGTCGTCGGTGGCGTTGATCGAACTCGCGCAGGAACTTGGCGCCTTCTATCTCGACACCTGCATCGAGCCCTGGGCGGGCGGCTATACCGACCCGTCGCTCACGCCCTCGCAGCGCTCGAACTACGCGCTACGCGAGAAGGCGCGGGCTTTGCGCGGCAAATTCGCCGGCGGCCCGACCGCCGTGCTGACCCATGGCGCCAATCCGGGCCTGGTGTCGCATTTCGTCAAGGAAGCGCTGCTCAAGATCGCCGCCGATACCGGCCGCAAGGCCGCGATCCCGGCGAATCGCGAAGGCTGGGCCGCACTGGCGCAGGATCTGGGCGTCAAGACGATCCATGTCGCCGAGCGCGACACGCAGGTCGCCGCCGTGGCCAAGCGGCCGGGCGAGTTCGTCAACACCTGGTCGATCGACGGCTTCGTGGGCGAAGGCCAGCAGCCGGCCGAGCTGGGCTGGGGCAGCCACGAAAAGCGCCTGCCCGCGGACGGCCGCCGCCACGATTTCGGCTGCGACGCGGCGATCTATCTGATGCGCCCGGGTGCGGCGACGCGCGTGCGCACCTGGACGCCGAACGAGGGGCCGTTCCACGGCTTCCTGATCACGCATAACGAAGCGATCTCGATCGCCGACTACTACACGGTCGCGCAGGCCGGGAAGCCGGTCTACCGGCCGACCGTCCACTACGCCTACCACCCGTGCGACGACGCCGTGCTGTCGATCCACGAGATCGAGGGCAAGAACTGGCGCATGCAGCCCGCCAAGCGCCTGATGATGGAAGAGATCGTCAAGGGCGTGGACGAGCTGGGCGTGCTGCTGATGGGCCACGAAAAGGGCGCGCTGTGGTACGGCTCGCATCTGTCGATCGACGAGGCGCGCAAGCTCGCCCCGCACAACAACGCGACGTCGCTTCAGGTCACGGCGGCCGTTCTGGCCGGCATGGTCTGGGCGCTGGAGAACCCGACGGCGGGCGTGGTCGAAGCCGACGAGATCGATCACGTGCGCTGCATGGAGATTTGCCGCCCGTATCTGGGCAAGGTCTCCGGGACCTACACCGATTGGACGCCGCTGCAGGACCGCGAAAAGCTGTTCCCCGAACAGATCGATCGCGAATGCCCGTGGCAATTCGAAAACTTCCGCGTCGCTTGACGCGTTTTCCTGGGAAAGAAAAGGGTACTGGGAAATGACCACCAAGAAGATCCAGCGCTTCCTCGCCGAACGACGTGCGACGCCTTATCTGGTCGTCGATCTCGATCTCGTCGCGGATAACTACCGCAAGCTGAAGGACGCCGTGCCCCAGGCGGGGATCTACTACGCCGTCAAGGCCAACCCGGCGCCGGAAATCCTGGCGCTGCTGGCCAAGCTCGGCTCGGCCTTCGACACCGCGTCGGTCAACGAGATCGACATGGCGCTCAAGGCCGGCGTGGACGGCAAGCGCATCTCGTTCGGCAATACGATCAAGAAGCAGAGCGACATCGCCGCAGCGCATGCGCGCGGCGTGACGCTGTTCGCCTTCGACTCGGAAGCCGAGCTCGACAAGATCGCCAAGGCCGCGCCGGGCGCGAAGGTCTTCTGCCGCATCCTGACCTCGGGCGAGGGTGCGGACTGGCCGCTGTCGCGCAAATTCGGCTGCGACGTCGAAATGGCGCGCGATCTGCTGATCGCCGCGGCCAAGCGCGGCGTGGTGCCGCACGGCGTGTCGTTCCATGTCGGCTCGCAGATGAAGAACGTCGACGCGTGGGATTCGGCCGTGGCGCAAGCCGCGTGGATCTTCCGCGAATGCGAAGCGGCGGGCGTGCAGCTCAACATGCTCAACATGGGCGGCGGTTTCCCGACCAAGTACCGCAAGGACATCCCCGCGATGGGCTCCTACGGCGAAGCGATCCACGCCGCGTTGGGCAAGCATTTCGGCAACCGCATTCCGCCGGAAATCATCGTCGAGCCGGGCCGTCAGATGGTCGGCAATGCCGGCGTGATCGACACGGAAGTCGTGCTCGTCAGCCGCAAGTCGGCCAAGGATGCGCGCCGCTGGGTCTATCTCGACATCGGCAAGTTCGGCGGTCTCGCCGAAACGATGGACGAGGCGATCCAGTATCCGATCGTGTCGGCCAAGAAGGGCCCGGGTGCGCGCGTCGTCATCGCCGGCCCGACCTGCGATTCGGCCGACGTGATGTACGAGAAGGCGGATTACCGTCTGCCGCTCGACCTGGAAGCGGGCGACCGTTTGGAGATCCGGGCGACCGGCGCCTACACGACGACCTATGCGGCCGTGGCGTTCAACGGTTTCGAGCCGATCAAGACCTACTGCATCTGAACGCTTTGTAGCCGCCGCGTTCGGCCAGACGCTCGACACGGGTGAACACCGTGTCGAGCGTTTTTTCGTAGGGCAAATGCGCGTTGGCGACGGCGTAGAACGCGCCGCTTGGCTTCAACGCCTCGGCCGCGACGCGCGCGAAAGCGGCGGCAAGCGAACGGTTTTCGCCGCGCATGTCGTGGAACGGCAGGTTGGAGACGACCGCGTCATAGCCCTTTTGCGGCAAGCCCTTCATCACGTCGTGCCAATGCGCCGCGACGCTTGGCAGATTGGCGCGCAAGCACGCGACCGCCACCGCGTCGGCCTCGTAAGCGTCGAGCGTGGTGCCGGGATTGCGCGCCAGGATCGCGCGGGCCAGCGCCCCCCAGCCCGCCCCCAGATCGGCGATGTGGCCCGTCAGCGGCGGCAAGGATTCCAGCAGCAACGACGTGCCGGGATCGATCCGGTCCCAGGCGAATATGCCCGGCGCGCTTTGGGCGCCGATCGCGGGGATCTCGCGCGGCGCGTCCAGATCGACGAAACGCGCGAGATCGAGTTTCGCCGGACGTGCCGCGACGACCAATCGGCATTTGTGTTTGGACGTGGATTTGCCCTCCACGCCCATCTCGGCCAGATCGTCGGCAAGGCGCGCGCCGCCCATCGCGTTGGGCCCGCACACGGCCAGAATGCCGCCGGGTTTGAGCGCGCCAAGCGCCCGCGCGAGCGTGCCCAGATGGCGCTGGCGCTGGCGTTGGAGGCGCACGAACGCGGCGTCGTAAGGGCCGGTCGCGGCGTCGACCAGCTTGGCGCCCGCCTGGGCCAGCGCGTCGGCATCCGGCTTCCAATCCTGGCGGCACTCGAGATTCGGGCCCCAGGCGGCCAGTGCCGGATGCGCGCCCGCATTGGCGAACAACGCGCGCGCGTCGTCGCGCGGTTTGATCGCCGCCAGCAGCAAATCCAGATCGTCGCCGTTCTCGCGCATTGTCCCGTGTCCGATTTCGGCCCACATTAGCCGAACATGGCCACGATCCAACAATTCGGCGTCGATATCGTGCCGGTCGAAGACCGGCTTTTGCTGAAAATGAACGCCGCGGGCGAAGCCACGATGCGCTTCTGGCTCACGCGGCGGTTTCTGGCGCTGTTCTGGAAAGGCCTGACGGACGAGCTGCGCAAGACGGTGGCGGAGGCGAAATCCCCCGCCGCGCGCGATTTCCTGCTCGATATGGCCGAAACGCGCCTGACCGCGAAGGCCGATTTCGCGACCGCGTTCGAAGATCGCGCCGCCGTGCGCGCGCCGCGCCAAGCGCCAGCGCCGTCGACGCCCGCCGAACCGGCGCCGCCGCAAGCCACCGCACCCGCCTCAAATGCCTTGCCGCCGCCGCGTTTGCTGTGGGGGTTCAATATCAAGCGCCAGCCGGATGCGCGCACGACGATCGTGCTGATCGCGACCGACAACGCGCGCATCGACATCGCCTTGGCCGATGACGGGCTGTTCGGCTTGATGCGGATTTTGCGCGACGCGGCCGCGAAGGCCGAATGGGAATTGCCGCTCGCCTGGGGGGCCGGCATGCCCGGCGCCGTGGCGCATGGCGAAACCCGGCACCTCAATTAGACGCGCGCCATTTCCTCCAGCCCGCCGCACGCAATTCGCAAGCCGGGCACACGCCGCAGCCATAGCCCCAATCGTGGCGTTTGGTGCGATCGCCCGCGTAGCAGGAATGGGTGCGCTCGACGACCAGCTCGACAAGCGCGTCGCCGCCCAGTTCGCGGGTCATTTCCCAGGTCGCGGCCTTGTCGATCCACATCAGCGGCGTTTCGATCACGAGGCGCTTGTCGAGGCCGAGCGACAGCGCCACTTGCAACGCCTTCATCGTGTCGTCGCGGCAATCGGGATAGCCCGAATAATCCGTTTCGCACATGCCGCCGACCAAGCGCTTCAAGCCGCGCCGATAGGCGATCGCCGCCGCGAAAGTGAAGAACAGCAGATTGCGCCCCGGCACGAAGCTGTTGGGCAGGCCGCCGCGCTCGTATTCGAACGCCGTCTCGCGCGTCAGCGAGGTCTGCGAAATGGCGCCGAGTGCGGCGAGATCGACGCTGTGGTCCTCGCCCAATTTGGCGCCCCATTCGGGGAATTCCGCACGGAACGCGGCCAACACGTCGCGCCGGCAATCGAGTTCCACGCGGTGGCGCTGGCCATAGTCGAAACCGACGGTTTCGACGCGATCGTAACGGCGGAGCGCCCAGGCGAGGCAGGCGGTCGAGTCCTGCCCGCCGGAGAACAGAACAAGCGCTGAGTTAGGCATATGTAATCCTTCGCGAACGGGGCAAATCCTAACCTTTTATTAAGCGGCGGGGGGAAACCATTGGTCTGGAGGGGAAGACGTGACGTGGACTTGATGGCCGATATCGATGGGCTGCCCGCGAACGACGCGCTCGATTCGCGCGGCCGGCATTTGTTCGATTATTGGGCCGCCAAGCGGGGCGCGCGGAAAATGCCCGCGCGCGCCGATCTCGAACCCGCCGACATTCCGGGCCATTTGCCGGATATCGGCCTGGTCGATGTTCTGCCCGACGAACCGTATTTCCGCTATCGCTTGCTGGGCACGCGCCAAGTCGCCGCGCGCGGCTTCGATCCGACCGGGCGGCCGGTGGTCGAAGGCTTTCTCGGCCAGGATATGCCCGGGATGCGCGAACAGGTTTTGTCGAACTACCGGCGCGTGATCGCCGGCGGGCGGCCGCTGTTCCGTGACACTTCGGTGCGCGGGCAGGACAATCGCGGCGACATGCTGTGGGGCGGGCGCTATATCGCGCGCTACACGCTGTTCCTGCCGCTGGCGGCCGACGGTGCCAACACGGACATGGTCCTGTTCTTCACCAATTTCCAGAATTGTTAGCGCTTCGTCCGTTTACGACGGCGGGATGAAGACCTGCGAAATTTCCTGGAACACCTACTTTGGCTTTCACATTCGTTCGATATGCAAATTGATCGCGTCCGTCGTGATCAGAAATGTCAGAAAACGCCGCAACATGTTGCATTTGCTAGGTTTAGTGGGGAATTGTATAAAAACCCCAACTAACTGAATCTATTGACTGAATCTGGAGCCGCATGAGACAACCCACCGAGGTGGTTTAACCACCTCGGTGGGACGAGCTTCGGATAGTGAAGACTAGAGCCTAAGCCCTAGTAGCCACTCTTGTCCGGCTGGCTTGTCGCACCAGGCACCTCCATTTCTCGGCCGCGTCGTGAAGTTGGGGTTGCACATAGGATGGGGTGCGAACCCATCCTGCGAAACCCCAAGCCGAAAGGCTTGGGGTTTTCGTTTGCGGAATAGATTTCTCAGTCATAGCCCGAGATCTCCATCCGCGAGTTGGCGCGCCGGATCGCAAGACAGCTCTTCCGCCGTTTCGACATAGCTTCCATCGGCTAGGATGTAGCGACCGTACTCGATCTGCCGAAGCACTTTTTGGCGGGCAAGGTGACCGATCGCGTTGTAAATCGTTCGCTCTCGCGTTTCGATTCCGCGCCGAACGACTTCTTGTTTGATCTCACTTACCCGAACGCCATCGCTTTGACGCTTCGCTCGTTCTTGTACGAAGTCGAGAATTGCGCTCATCAGCGGCTTCTCAACGCTGGCGCCAAATCGTTCCAGCAGCTTCCGCCGTACTTGTTCGCGTTCAAGCGGCGACAGCGGTTCGAGCAGTAGTTCGATAGCAGACAAAACAGCTTGGACGCGACCTTCTTTATTGGAAGGTGCGTTCTCGAAAGCCCGGCTCAAATTATGGACGCTATCGACCATGCCAAAGTTATGGCAGGTCCAAACTCAGGAGTCGAATCGATTCGACCGGTTGGATAGCAACAAGCCTAGTACGCACATCTTGTGACGGCGCGTCAATACAGAATGTCACGCCGTTGTGTGATGGCGGCCAAATATCCACAAAATATTGATGTAACAAAACTTTTCGTCATCATGGCGGCCTTCAAAATCGCTCAAAAAAGTGACGGAATTCTACGTTGCATCAAAAGGATATCCACATTATCCACAGACACGTACGCCAAAAAATCTGAAAAGATACCGGAATTGGGTCGTGCCAAACTCTCACTCATTTCGAGCTTCGATGTGAGGCGCAATTTTTGATTCTTCAGATTTCGCCATTCACGACGGCGGGATGAAGACCTGCGAAATTTCCTGGAACACCGGCAACGCTTCGCAACGCTGCGAATGGGCCGCGAGGGCAGGCAGGCGGTCGAACGCGATCAAGCCCGGATGCGCATCGCGCGCATGGCGCAAAGCGCAAGCGACCGCGATATCGGCATGCCCGATCGCGTCGCCGAACCAATATTGCGTGGGTCGTGCGGCGCGGTCGGTTTCCAGCGCGTTCAACGCCCCCGCGATCTGATCGCGCCAGCGCGTATCGATCGTCGCCGACGCTTTGTCATGCAGCACTTTTTCGTAGAACAGGCTGACCGCCTTGTCGGCGATACCTGTGGCCAATGCCGCCACCTTGATCGCTCGATGGCGATCGGGCTCGGCCACGGGGTACAGGCGCTTTCCGGCCGGCACCAACGAATCCACGTAATCGAGGATCGCGTGGCTTTCGATCAGCACGTCGCCATCCGGCAGCACCAGCGTGGGCACGCGCAGCAGCGGGTTGTAAGCGCGGATCTTGTCGGCGTCGCCGAAGGTCGACCACGGCCGATGCTCGAATTCGAGGCCGTAGAGCTTCAGCGCAATGCCCACACGGCGCACATAGGGCGAATCGAATTGGCCGATCAGGATCATCGCGCTCAGCCGCTCCACTTGGCGAAGAAGTCGTTGCCCTTGTCGTCGACGACCAGGAAGGCGGGGAAATCGACCACGTCGATCTTCCAAATCGCTTCCATGCCGAGATCGGGATACGCGATGCACTCGACCTTCTTGATGCAATGCTCGGCCAGCAACGCGCCTTCGCCGCCGATCGAGCAGAGATAGAAGCCGCCATGCTTCTTGCAGGAATCGGTCACGGCCTTGGAGCGGTTGCCCTTGGCGAGCATCACGTAACTGCCGCCGGCGGCCTGGAACTGCTCGACGAAGCTGTCCATGCGCCCGGCCGTCGTCGGCCCGAAGGACCCCGAGGCATAGCCCTGCGGCGTCTTGGCGGGGCCGGCGTAATAGACGACGTGGTTCTTGAAGTAATCGGGCAGCGGATTGCCCTTCTCGAGCTCGGCGCGCAAACGCGCATGCGCCAGATCGCGCGCGACGATGATGGTGCCGGTCAGGTTGACGCGCGTGGTGATCGACAAGCGCGACAGCGTTTCGCGGATATCCTTCATCGGCCGGTTCAGGTCGATCTGCACGGGCGCACCCGCGAGCTTCGACACGTCCACATCCGGCAGGAAGCGGGCGGGATCCTGTTCGAGCTGTTCGAGGAAAACGCCGTCCTTCGTGATGCGGCCCAGCGCCTGACGATCGGCCGAGCACGACACGCCGATCGAAATCGGCAGCGAAGCGCCATGGCGCGGCAGGCGGATGATGCGCACGTCGTGGCAAAAATACTTGCCGCCGAACTGCGCGCCGATGCCGTTCATCTGCGTCAGCTTATGGACTTTTTCTTCCATGCCGCGATCGCGGAAGGCTTGGCCGTGCTTGTTGCCCGATTCCGGCAAGCCGTCAAGATAGCGGCAGGTCGCGAGCTTTAGCGTTTTGAGGTTCTGCTCGGCCGACGTGCCGCCGATGACGATGCCCAGATGGTAGGGCGGGCAGGCGGCGGTGCCGAGCGTCTTGATCTTGGCGTCGAGGAAATCGAGCATGCCCTTTTCGGTCAGGCGCGAGGGCGTCTCCTGGAACAGGAACGTCTTGTTGGCCGACCCGCCGCCCTTGGCGACGAACAGGAACTCGTATTCGTCGCCTTCGGTGGCGTAGAGGTCGATCTGGGCGGGCAGATTGTCGCCGGTGTTCGTTTCTTCGAACATGCCCAGCGGGGCGACCATCGAATAGCGCAGATTGCGCTCGGCATAGGATTGCCAGACGCCCTTGGCGATGGCTTCGGCGTCGTCGCCGCCGGTCCACACGTTCTGGCCCTTCTTGCCCATGACGATGGCGTTGCCGGTGTCCTGGCACATCGGCAACACGCCGCCCGCCGCGATATTGGCGTTCTTCAGCAAATCGGCCGCGACGAATTTGTCGTTGGCCGAGGCTTCCGCATCGTCGAGGATCGCGCGCAATTGGCCGAGATGGCCGGGGCGCAGCAAATGCGCGATGTCGATATAGGCTTGGCGGGCCAGCAGCGTCAGCGCCGCCGGATCGACCTTCAGAATATCGCGGCCTTCGAATTTGGCTTTGGAGACGGGCCCATCGGCCAATTTGCGCATCGGCACATCGTCATGCGCCACGTCGATCATTTCGCGATATTCGAATCCGGGCATTCTGTCGGCTCCTCGAGCTAAAGGCCGCCGCACTCTACCCAAACGCCTCCCCCCGCGCAAAGCGGGGGGAGGGTAACCCGGTTACATCGCGCGAACCGTCGCCACGAAGACATCGACGCGGCCCGAAAGATCGCCCGTTTGGCCCGCCAGAGTCTCGGCCAGCTTCTGCATGGACACCAGCGATTCGCTGGTGCTCGCCGCCGATTGGCTCACACCCGTGATGTTCGACGAAACTTCGCGCGTCGCGGCGGATTGTTCCTCCACGGCGCCCGAGATCGAGGTGCTGATCCCGTTCACCCGGCCGATGATCTCGCCGATCTCGCGGATCGCGTCGGCCGTGATGCGGCTCGCGTTTTGGATGTCGGCGATCTGGGCGGCGATCTCTTCCGTCGCCCGGGACGTCTGGTTAGCGAGCGATTTGACCTCCGACGCGACGACCGCGAAGCCCTTGCCGGCATCGCCGGCGCGCGCGGCCTCGATCGTGGCATTGAGGGCGAGCAGATTGGTCTGACCCGCGATATCGGTGATCAGCTTCGTCACGTTGCCGATCTTTTCGGCCGCCGCGACGAGCGTGGCGACCATCGACTCCGACTGTTTGGCGCGATCGACGGCGGCGCCGACGACGTTCGTCGATTCGGCGATCTGGCGGGCGATTTCGCCGCTGGAGGCCGAAAGCTCCTCGGTCGCCGCCGACACCGTCGAGGCTTGCGAATTGGTTTCCTCGGCCGCCGACGCCAGGGTTTGCGTCGTGGTGCGCATGTCGCCCGTCGCATTGGCGAGCGTCTGGACCAGCGATTTGACGTTGGTTTCGAAATCGTCGGCTAGCGCGCGTGTCTGCGCCTTGCGCGGCGACAGATCGGTTGCGAATTTGACGACCTTATAGGGCCGACCCTTCGCGTCCATGATCGGGTTGTAGGACGCTTCGATCCACACTTCACGGCCGCCCTTGCCGAGCCGCTTGTATTGCGCGGCTTGAAACTCGCCGTTGCGCAGTTTCGTCCAGAACTCCTTATACTCGGCGCTCGCGGCGAAGGCGGGCTCGACGAACATCGAATGGTGCTTGCCGCGGATCTCGTCCAGCGTGTAGCCCAACGTCTTCAAGAAATTCTCGTTCGCCGTGATGATCTTGCCGTCGAGATCGAACTCGATCGTCGCCTGCGAGCGCCGCAGCGCTTCGATTTGGCCGGCCTGCTCGATCGCCGCCGTCTTCGTCGCGGTGATATCGGTCGCGAATTTGACGACCTTCACGGGCTTGCCCATGCTGTTTCGGATCGGATTGTAGGACGCTTCGATCCAAACTTCGCGCCCGCCTTTGGCCAAGCGCAGATACTGCGCCCGCTGGAATTCGCCGCGGTTGAGCCGCGCCCAGAACTCCTTGTATTCGGGGCTCGCCGCATAAGCGGGTTCGACGAACATCGAATGATGCTTGCCGCGCACTTCCGCCAGCGTGTAACCCAGCGCCTTCAGGAAATTCTCGTTCGCCGTGACGATCGTGCCGTCCAACTCGAACTCGATGATCGCCTGCGATCTGTCGAGCGCCGCCAAGGTGGATTTCGCGCTGGACGCCTGTGAGCCGAACATTTGGTTTTCTCTCCCGCTTCGGCGAAATCGCCGTCTGCGATCGCTGGATTGCGACTGCGTTACATGCGTGAGAGTGGGGCCATCGTCTTAGTTTTGTCTTAATATTATCCAGGGCATTTTTGTCGAAACATCCGCCGTTCCCATGAATTTCATGATGAATCACGAGAAGCGGACGATAAATCTTGAGGTAGTCCGAGTTAATGCTGCGGTCACATCGCGCGCACGCTGGCCACGAAACCGTCGACGCGGGTCTCGAGGTCGTGGGTGCGCTCGCCGAGTGACTTCGCCAATGCCTGGATCGCCGCGGAGGATCGGCTGGTATCGGCTGCGGCGCCGTTAACGCCGTCGATATTCGAGGCGACCTCGCGCGTCGCCGCGGATTGCTCCTCGACGGCCCCCGAGATCGAGGTGCTGATCCCGTTCACCCGGCCGATGATCTCGCCGATTTCGTGGATCGCGTCGGCCGTGGTGCGGCTGGCCGATTGGATCTCGGCGATTTGGGCTGCGATTTCCTCGGTCGCCTTCGAGGTCTGGTTGGCGAGGTTCTTCACCTCCGACGCGACGACCGCGAAGCCCTTGCCCGCTTCGCCCGCGCGTGCCGCTTCGATCGTGGCGTTGAGTGCCAGAAGATTCGTCTGGCCCGCGATATCGGTGATGAGCTTGGTGACGCTGCCGATCTTTTCGGCCGCCGCGACCAGAGAGGCGACCAAGGCTTCGGATTGTTTGGCGCGGTCGACGGCGGTGCCGACGATCACGGTCGAATCCGACAATTGGCGCGCGATCTCGCCGCTCGACGCGGAAAGTTGCTCGGTTGCGGCCGAAACGACGGTGGCTTGCGCGTTGGTCTGATCGGCGGCGGCGGCGAGGCCTGCGGACGTGCCGCGCAAACCTTCGACCGCTTCGGCCAACGCCGTCACCATCGTTTTGACGTTGGCGTCGAAATCCTGGGCGAGCGCTTGGGTCTGCGCCTTGCGTGGCGACAGATCGGTCGCGAATTTGACGATCTTCACCGGCTTGCCGCGCGCGTCGAGGATCGGGTTGTACGACGCTTCGATCCAGACCGGGCGTCCGCCCTTGCCGATGCGGTGGAACTGCCCGGCCTGGAATTGGCCCCGGCGCAGATTGTCCCAAAATTCCCGATAGTCGCGGCTGGCGACGTAATCGGGCGTCACGAACATCGAATGATGGCGGCCTTTGATCTCGTCCAGGCGATAGCCGATCGTCGCCAGGAAATTGGGATTGGCGTCGAGGATATTGCCGTCGAGATCGAATTCGATCACCGCTTGCGAACGGTTCAACGCGACGATCTGCCCGTCCTGCGCGATCGCCGCGTTCTTCGTCGCGGTGATGTCGGTCGCGAATTTGACGACCTTCACGGGTTTGCCCGATCGGTTGACGATCGGGTTGTACGACGCCTCGATCCACACTTCGCGCCCGCCCTTGGCGACTCGGGGGAATTGCGCCTGCTGGAATTCGCCGCGCGCCAGACGCGCCCAGAATTCCTTATACTCGGCGCTTGCCGCATAGGCCGGATCGACGAACATCGAATGATGCTTGCCGCGTATTTCCGCCAGCGAATAGCCCAACGTCTTCAGGAAATTTTCGTTGGCGGTGATGATCGTACCGTCCAGCTCGAATTCGATGATCGCTTGCGAACGATCCAGTGCCGAAAGAATCGCGGCGGAGCGGCCGCTGCCGAAGCCAAACATCAAACCTACCTCAAGCTACAAACAAGCGCGCCCCATCGACGCACGCCACTATTTAGGGACTACAGATGAATGCCGACTTAATCGCGCGTCACGGTTCAACGTGCCACGAAGTTTAAAGGATTCAATGTCGCTAATCGGCATGATCGGCGGGAACGACGCCAGCATCGCCATTCGACGGCATCGCGCGGCCGAAATGCGCGTCAGTTTTTCTTGCGAAATGCATCGAGCGCCACGACACGCGCGCCCGGCTCCGGCGTTTCCGCCGGCGTTTCGCTTTTTGTGTCGCTTTTCGCGACTTCCTTCGCGGGTTCCGGCTCGGGCTTCGCGGCGGGCGGCGTGCTCGCCGGGAATTGCAGGCCGAACTGCACCGACGGATCGACGAAGGCGGTGATCGCCGCATAAGGAACGATCAGGCGCTCGTGAACGCGATCGAAGGACAGCGTCACGCCGAAGCGATCCGCATCGACCTTCAAATCCCAAAACTGGTGTTGCAGCACGATCGTCATTTCGTCGGGATGACGCTGCTTCAAACGCGCGGGGATATCGACCTCGGGAAAATCGGTGCGGAAGGTGATGTAGAAATGATGCTCGCCCGGCAGCCCGGTCGCGGCGGCCGTTTCCAGCGCCTCGCGCACCACGCCGCGCAGCGCGTTCTCCATCATCCGGTCGTAGTGGAGCTTATCGTTCTTCTCGCTGCTCACTGGCCGCTTCCCTTGCGTCGGGTCGCCCTTGGGGTCGGGCGTCATCGTCGTCTTCCGGCGTCGTGCCGGTCGAAAGTGGGGGGCTTCTGTTGCCCGGCGCCCCCCGAGCCGCGCTTTTGGACTTACGTCAGGTGCCGTTAGGCGGCCAGACGCGCTTCCGAAGCGAGAGCCACGTTGTCGTTGGCATCTCTAGAATGGCCCGATATCGGCGGTACCATGCCGAGCGAAAGTCATACCTTTACCCGCGCGTCGATCCTGGTTCGCCCCCGTAGATGGTGGAGGCGCCGGGCACTGCCCCCGGGTCCGCATCGGCTATTACGTAAGCCGTTTATCGCCATAGCCGGTTGCCCGGCACCCCGAATATAGGCGTTCGGCGGTTCCGGGGAAAGGGGGCGAGCGGTAAACTCCGCCCCCGTCAAAAAGCCACCCCGAGTCGCGCCGATGTCCAATCTGAACGCCGAACAACAAGCCGAGATCGACGCCGCCCGCGCGGCCCAGGCCACCACCCGCCGCCCGACCGTGCCCGCGCTGGAGGAAATCCTCTATTCCGCGTTGCCCGTGCTCGATCACGGCTTCGTGCGGGTGATCGACTATTTCGGCGACGATGCGGCGATCGTGCAGGCCGCGCGCGTGTCCTACGGCAAGGGCACCAAGAAGGTTTCCGACGACCGGAACCTGATCCGCTACCTCCTGCGCCACCGCCACTCGACCCCGTTCGAGATGTGCGAGATCAAGCTGCATGTGAAGCTGCCGATCTTCGTCGCGCGCCAGTGGATCCGCCATCGCACGGCGAATGTGAACGAGTATTCGGCGCGCTATTCGATCCTCGACCGCGAATTCTACGTGCCGGTCCCGGGTCAGCTTGCCGCGCAATCGACCGTGAACCGCCAGGGGCGCGGCGATTTGCTGCAGGGGGCGGAGGCCGAGAAGGCGCTGTCGGCGATCGAGAACCTGTCGGCCGAAGCCTATCGCGTCTACGAGGAATTGCTGAACGAGACGCGCGACGGCACGACGATCGTGCCGGGCAAGCCCGGTTTGGCGCGCGAATTGGCGCGCATGACCCTGCCGACGAACTACTACACGCAATGGTATTGGAAGGTCGATCTCAACAACCTTCTGCATTTCCTGTCGTTGCGCGCCGACGCCCATGCGCAATACGAGATCCGCGTCTACGCCGACGAGATCTGCAAGATCGTCGAGCGCTGGTGCCCGATCGCGTTCGAGGCGTTCCGCGATTATCGGATGACCGGCACTTCCGTGTCGGGGCCGGGCATGGCGGTGATCAAGCGCTTGCTGGCGGGCGAGAACGTCACGCAGGAAAACTCGGGCCTCGGCAAGCGCGAATGGACCGAGTTGATGGCCACGCTCGAGCGCTAATTCCGGCGCCGAAACGTAATTTAAAAGCCTGGAATCGGCGTTCTCATCGCCCCATATCCCGCGTCATGGTCGACGATCGGGAATTCCGTTGCGCCGATATCCACGAACGCAACCGCCGCTTGGCGCGTTGGGCCGGCCAGCATATGGGCTTTTCCGGCGCCTGGATGGACGCCTACGAGCAAGAGGTCGTCACCGCCGATTACGAGGCGCCGGGCTGCGAAGATGTGGTCCGCAAAATCGCGGCCGATTTCGCCAACCACAATATCGCGATCGACGCGGCGGAGATCCGTGCGCAGATCCGCCGCTTCGGCGGCTGATTTACCATGGACCGAGTTGGTGGCCACGCTGGGGCGCTGACGCCGGCGGCGATCTATTCCGCGCCGAACATGATCGCGTCGAACTCGACGGGCGTCAGTCCGGCGTCGCGCGCGAGATTGACGAGGCAATCGAGGACAAGCGCGTAGAAATCGGGATCCGCCAGCGTTTTGTCGCTGATCGGCAAATTTTGGGCGCCGCTCAAATTCGTCTTTACCCAGCGCGTCACGCGCGAATCGATCGGAATCTCGTAGAACATCACGCCTGTATTCAGCAGGAAGTTCCGGGATTGCTTGGGGCCGATGCCCTTTAATTTCTCCGCGAGGAAAGTGGCGGTTGCGCGCTCCTCGGCGGGATCCGGGCGATACGCCAAGCGGCCGATGCGATCGCGGATTTCGTCGAATCCGCCACCGCGAAGCCAGATTGCGTTCTCCTGCAATTGCGGTCCGATCTCGTTCGCGCGCCACAGCCCGTTGCGGGCGATGATGGACGTCGTCATCTCCCCGATAAGGTCGGGGGCCATCCGGGCGAAATTCTCATAGGCGAGCTGAAACGGCGTCTCACCGCAAAAACGATGTAAGGCCGTGCCGGGCGTCGAGCGTTGGCGGGTCGTTAGCAAACAAACGACCATCGCTTTCCAGATCGCGGCGTCGTCGTGACGGGTGCGGCCCATCGCCAAAAAGGCGCTACGTTCGCGGATATGTTCGCGGCATTCCGGCGTTGTGGCCCATTCTCTAATAATTTCGACGTCCGCCGAATCGTATGTCAGTCCAAATCGCACGACGGCAATCCACTTAGTGTCTTAAATTGTATCTCCTTCGATTCTATGTAATGTAAATTGATAAATTATCCAACATTAAATGAAGACGAATGTGCATCTAAAGCGTCGTTGAAGTTGCAAAATGCAAATGGTTACCCCGAGCCAAAGTCGGCATTCATCGGAGCGCCTTTACTGCGGAATGCCCGTGTTGCTGGGCTGACGGCGCGGCGGTAGCGGCGGCGCCAAAGGCGTCGGCGCGCCGTTGGCGGCGGGTGCCGCTTGCATCGGTGCAGGTGCGGGCGGCGGGGCCGTCATCGTCGCGGCCGGTGCGGCCGGCGCGGGCATTGGCGCTGGCGTCGCGGCCGGCGCGGGCATTTCCGCCGCCGGTTGCGGCGTGCCGCGCGGCTGGCGCTGGCGCTGAAGCGTGCCCGCACCCGGTGCTGCGGCTGCCGGCGCGCTCGCGCGCGGCATCTGCGCGTTGGGCTGGTTCGCCGCCGCGACGGGCATCGGCACGCAATACATGCGGTTGGAACGCGCCCAATTGCAGAAGCGGTTCACTTCCTCGGCGTTCGGGAAATCGCCGGCGAGCAAGCGGATCCACGGCTGGCCGTTGATCGTGACCGGCACGAAATAGGGTTTCAGCGTCTGCAACGCGGGTTGCTGGCGGACATATTGCTGCCAGCCCGCTTGCGCGCTTTCGGGCGTGCGATAGGACGCAAGATGCCCGGCGAGCACCATCGCCGGCGCTTGCATTGCTTGCGGGGCGGGGGCCGTCGCCATCGGGGCGGGGGCCATCGGCGCCATTTGCTGCGGGGCCGGCGCCATCGCACTGGGCGGCGGCGGCGGCGGGGCGACGACGATGGCGGGCTGGGCCGCGGGCATGCGCGCGGAATCGTCCGCGCACGCCGCCAACGCGACGAGGGCGACCCCGGCCAAAAGCATCGATGATCTACGCGCGCGAATCGTCATGAACCGATCCCGAATCGGACTGGACCCGGATTGTACCCGCGAAATCGCGGTTACTGAACGACGATGCGCGGACCCGCCGGCCGGGAAGATTTGACGCCCGGCTCGACCGCCGCCCAAACCTTATCGGCGATGGCGCGATAGGCGGCGGCATGCGCGCTGTCGGGCTGGCTTGCGACGATCGGCGTGCCGCCGTCGGAAGTTTCGCGGATCGCGATATGCAGCGGCACTTCGCCCAGGAACGGCACGCCCAGCTTGTCGGCCTCGGCATGGGCGCCGCCATGGCCGAAGATGTGCTCGCGATGGCCGCAATTCGAGCAGATGTGATAGCTCATGTTTTCGACGATGCCGAGCACCGGCACGTCGACCTTGCGGAACATGTTGAGGCCCTTGCGCGCGTCGAGCAAGGCGATGTCCTGCGGCGTCGAGACGATGACCGCACCCGCCAACGGCACGCGCTGCGCCATCGTCAACTGCGCGTCGCCCGTGCCCGGCGGCATGTCGACGATCATGATGTCGAGCTCGCCCCACGCCACGTCGCGCAGCATCTGTTCGAGTGCCCCCATCACCATCGGCCCGCGCCAGATCATCGGCGTGTCTTCGGGCACGAGGAAACCCATCGACATGCACGCCACACCGTGATTGCTCATCGGCGCCAAAATTTTCCCGTCGGGCGAATCCGGCCGGCCCGACAGGCCCAGCATGCGCGGCTGCGAGGGCCCGTAAACGTCGGCGTCGAGCAAGCCGACCTTCAAGCCCTTCCGCGCAAGCGCCACGGCGATGTTGGTCGCGGTCGTGGATTTGCCCACGCCGCCCTTGCCCGAGGCGACGGCGACGATCGCTTTGACGCCGGGCACGAGCTGCTTGGCGCCCGCACCTTGTGCCGGCCCATGACTATGTCCGTGGCCCTTCTGCGCGGCCGGGGCGCCACCCTTTTGCGCGGTCAAAACCGCCGTGACCGACAGCACGCCGGGGATTTTTTCGACCGCTTGCTCGGCCGCCTTGCGGACCGGCTCCAGTTTGGGTCCGCGCGCCGCGTCGACTTCCAGCGAGAAACCCACATGCCCGTCACGCACGACCAAACCTTGCACCATGCCAAGGGTGAGGATGTCCTTGCCGGTGTCGGGATCGACGATTTTCTTCAGGGCTTCGAGGATTTGGGCTTGGGCAACGCTCACGGGCGGGGGTCCTTTGTCGGGTGGGAGCTTGAATCGCTGTAAAACTTGCTTAAATCCGACCGCGTCCTGATTTGATCCGGGACGCTTCGGCGTTTATATAGGCCCGCTCATAATCCGGGGCCACTTGTTCCGGAAAAGCGGTTTTAGGCACGGGCCGTTGCGGAACATTCGCAACGCCTCACGACAGGGAAAGGAAGCACATCTCCATGCCGTGGAATCAAGGTGGTGGCGGCGGCCCATGGGGCGGCGGCGGTGGCGGCAGCAATGGCGGCGGCCAGCGCCCGAACAACCCGTGGGGCGGGCGTCCGCCGGGCGGCGGGGGTGGCGGGTCCAAGGGCCCGGATTTCGAGGATCTGGTCCGTAAGGGGCAGGAACAGCTGCGCCGTTATTTTCCGGGCGGACCGGGCGGGGGTGCGAGCCAAGGCCTGTCGGTCAAAGCGCTGGCGCTGGGCGCCATCGTGCTCGTCGCCGGGTGGCTCGCGACCGGTTTCTACCGGGTCGATCCCGCCAATGTCGGCGTCGTGCTGCGTTTCGGCGAAATGGAACGCATCACCTATCCCGGCCTCAACTGGCATATGCCTTATCCGGTCGAGAGCGTGATCCAGACCAACGTGCTGCAAGTCAACCAGCTGACGGTCGGATTCCGCGAAGGCAACGAAGCGCGCCGCGATCGTACGATGCTCGACGAATCGCTGATGCTGACCAGCGATCAGAACATCCTGGACGTGCGCTTCACCGTGCAATGGCGCATCGCCGACGCGGCGAAGTTCCTGTTCAACGTCGCGTCGCCCGAAATCACCGTGAAATCGGTGGCCGAAGCGGCGATGCGCGAGACGATCGGCCTCTCGCCGATGCAGTCGATCTTCCAGAACCGCAATACGGCGGAAGGCCGCGTGAAGGAGTCGATGCAGCAATTGCTCGACTCCTACGAAGCGGGCATCACCGTCGATCAGGTTCAGTTCCGCGCCGTCGAGCCACCGCAGCAGGTGATCGACGCGTTCCGCGACGTGCAGCGCGCGATCCAGGATCGCCAGCGCGCGCAGAACGAAGCCGAATCCTACCGCAACGACATCGTGCCGCGCGCGCGCGGCGAGGCGCAGCGTTTGGGGCAGGAAGCCGAAGGCTACCGCCAGCAGATCGTGGCGCGCGCCAAAGGCGATGTCGCGGGCTACGAGGCGCTGCTCGAAGCCTATCGCACGGCGCCGGAGGTCACGCGCCAGCGCCTCTATCTCGAAATGATGGAGAACGTGCTGCGCGGCAACCAGAAGGTCATCATCGACCAGAACGGCGGCGGCGCAAACGGCCAGGGCGTCGTGCCGCTCCTGCCGCTCAACGAATTGCTGCGCCGGCCCGCACCCGCGGCACCCGCCGCCGCGCAGCCCCAGCAGCAAGGAGCGGTGCGATGAGCCAAGTCAAACTCGCGGCGATCGCGATCGTCCTCGGCGGTCTCGCCCTTCTGGCGTCGTCGGCCTTCTTCACCGTGGGCCAAGCGCAGCAAGCGCTGGTCCTGCAGTTCGGCGCGCCCGTGCGCGTCGTGCAGGATCCCGGGCTTCAAGTGAAGATTCCGTTCGTGCAGAACGTGCTCTACTTCGAAAAGCGCTTGCTCGATTTCGACGACACGCCGCGCGAAATCGTCATGGGCGACCAGGCGCGTATCGTGGTCGACGTGTTCGCGCGTTACCGCATCCGCGATCCGCTGATGTTCTTCACGTCCGCGCGGAACGAGGCGGGGATGCGTCAGCGCCTCGCCAACGCCGTGCAGTCGAACCTGCAGAACACGTTCGGCTCGGCGCCGCTGGTCGCGTTGTTCACCGATCGCCGCGCGGCGTTGATGCGCCAGATCACCGAAGGCGTGGTGTCGGAGACGCGTTCTTTCGGCATCGAAGTGGTCGACGTGCGCATCATGCGCGCCGATCTGCCGACCGACAACTCGAACGCCATCTTCGCGCGCATGCAGACCGAGCGCGTGCGCGAAGCGACGTCCGAACGCGCCCAAGGTGCGGAATCGGCCCAGCGCATCCGCGCCGAGGCCGAGCGCGAGCGCACCGTCGTGCTGGCCGACGCCCAGCGCGACGCGGCGATCATCCGCGCCAAGGGCGATCAGGAAGCGGCGGATATCTACGCGAAGACCTACGGGGCCAACCCGGAATTCTTCGCGTTCTGGCGCTCGCTCGAGGCCTATCGCAAGGCGTTGTCGGAAACGAATTCGACCATCGTGCTCTCGCCCGATAGCGATTTCTTCCGTTACTTCCGCGAACAGCGGCCGGGCGGGGCACCCGCCCCGCGCCGCTAACCGGCGCCAAGCCGTCGGACCAAACGACGCCCGGCCGGGTTTTCCCCGCGCCGGGCGTCTCTTTTTTAGAGCGTAACGACGGGTAACGCCGGGCACGGCGCCGCGATTTGGCCGCAATCCACCGGCAGAAATGCGAAGTCCGGGGTTCCCGCTTGAACCGCATCGCCCGCCGCCTAACTCCTTCGAGGGTCGGGCTGGTGCTGTGTCGAGCGGCCCGGCATAATCGGCCGCAAGGCCCCCTCCACGATCCGAGGATCAGAACCTTGGCCAAGTCGTTCGCAGCTTCCTTCCGCATCGCCGCCGTCGCGGCGTTGACCGTTACGGCAATTCTGCCGGCTTACGCCCAGGCGCCGCAGGCCGTACCCGCCCCATCGCCGTCGCTCGCCGCACCTTCGCGCGCCGTTGCGACGACGCTTGCCCCCTCGACCTTCGCCGATCTCGCCGAGCGTTTGCTGCCGGCGGTCGTGAATATCCAGGTCGTGACGGCCGCACCCGCCCAAGCGCAAGGCCAGCGCCCCGGCCAGGGCCAGGGTCCAGGGCAGCAACAGCCCCAGCAGCGCCGCCCCGACGCGCCGCAATTCCCGCCCGGCTCGCCGTTCGAGGAATTCTTCCGCGATTTCTTCGACCGCCAAAATCCGCAAGGCCAAGGTCCGCAGGCGCAGCGCCGCGGTCAGTCGCTGGGCTCGGGCTTCGTCATCACGGCCGAAGGCTTCATCGTCACCAACAATCACGTGATCGACGGGGCCGAGGAAATCAGCGTCGTCTTCCACGACAATCAAACGCTCAAGGCCAAGCTGATCGGCAAGGACCAGCGCACGGATCTCGCGGTGCTGAAGGTCGAAAGCCCGAAGCCGCTGCCCTTCGTGCGCTTCGGCGACAGCGATCGCGCGCGCGTGGGCGATTGGGTCGTCGCCATCGGCAACCCGTTCGGCCTGGGCGGTTCGGTGACGCAAGGCATCATTTCCGCCCGCCAGCGCGACATCAACGCCGGTCCTTACGACGATTTCATCCAGACCGACGCCTCGATCAATCGCGGCAATTCGGGCGGGCCGTTGTTCAATCTCGCGGGCGAAGTCGTCGGCGTGAACACCGCGATCTACTCGCCCACCGGCGGCTCGGTCGGCATCGGCTTCTCGATCCCCTCGGCGATCGCGCGCAACGTGGTCGAACAATTGCGCACTCAAGGCCGGGTGCGCCGCGGCTGGCTGGGCGTGAATATCCAAAGCGTGACGGACGAGCTCGCCGAAAGCGTGGGGCTCGACAAAGCGCGCGGCGCCATGGTCGCGCGCGTGCCGGAAAATGGTCCCGCCGCGAAGGCCGAGATCAAAGCCGGCGACGTGATCGTGAAATTCGACGGCAAGGACGTGACAGATATGCGCCGCTTGCCGCGTCTGGTCGCCGAAACGCCGGTCGAAAAATCGGTGAAGGTCGAAGTCTGGCGCAACCGCTCCACCGTCACGCTCGACGTGAAGCTGGGCGAGCTGGAGGAGGAGCAGGCCCAAGCCGCCGCACCCGCCCAGCGCACGCCGCAAAACCCGGCCGCCCCGGCGGGGCAGATCGAACTGCTGGGCATGACCATCGCGCCGATCACGCCGGAGACGAAGCAGCGCTTCAACCTGGGCGACAAGGCCAAGGGTGTGGTCGTCGTGACGGTCGCCGAAGGCTCGGTCGCGCAGGAGCGCGGGATTCGCGCGGGCGATTTGATCGTCGAGATCGCGCAGACCGAAATCGGCACGCCCGCGCAAGCGCAGGACAAGGTGCGCGAGCAGCGCAGCGCCGGACGGCGCTCGGTGTTGATCATGGTCGAACGCGGCGGCGAGCAGCGCTTCGTCGGCTTGCCGGTCTCGCCCGGTTGATCGGCAGCTAAATAATCTGCTTAAGACCTTCTGCGGTTTTATCCGAACGCGCACAAAGCGTGATTCATTGCTTGTTTTCCGTATTGAACGATGAACTCTAGGCAGCTCTTTACCCGCCCTAATTTGACCAGCTAACAGATTGTTATAAAACAGTTTGAAGGTGCTTTGTCGGTTTGATAAAAAGCCTTTTGTCTAATGGAGTACGCGATGGACTCGATTGCTAGTTCAGATATTCAGCGCCGAATAGCCAGGGACAATCCGTGGTGGGAGGCGACAGAGCATTTTGTGCCTGAAGCCAATCACCCTAGGCGCGTTTATTTTAGATCATTTAAAGAGTTAGCTCTAAATTTTGATATTAGGCGCGCAACGGTACTGCTTGGCCCTCGACGCGTGGGCAAAACATTTATGATTAAGCAATTAATACATGAAGCTATTTCAGGAGAACTGGAACGTCGAAATGTTCTGTATGTCAGTATTGACACGCCAATTTACTCAGGGATCTCACTTGAGAAATTTTTGGATTTCATGCCTGAATTTGATCCCCAAAAACGCTACTTGGTGATTTTTGATGAGATTCAATATCTAAAAAGCTGGGAGATACACCTTAAGGACTTAGTTGATAATTTTCCGAATGTTAAATTCGTTGCAAGCGGCTCAGCCGCCGCTGCTCTTAAGTTGAGCAGTAAGGAGTCAGGCGCCGGACGATTTTCGGATTTCATGCTCCCTCCATTGACATTTTATGAGTTCTTACTCTTTTTAGGAGAAGATAATAAATATGTTAGGTGGACCACGAATGAAAAAGGCAAAGCCTCGTGTGAAGCTTTAGACATCGATGGATTGAATGCGCGCTTTATCGATTATCTTAATTACGGGGGATATCCAGAGGCTGTCGTAAACGAGCAGATCCGAGCGAATCCCGATCAGTTTATTAAAAATGACATCATTGATAAGGTGCTTCTAAAGGACCTGCCGAGCCTTTACGGAATAGCAAGTATTCAAGAGTTGAATAAACTTTTCTCGTTTCTGGCGTATAACGCTGGAATGGAAGCGAGTTTGGAGAATATTTCGCAGGCATCAGGCGTTACGAAGCCGACAATAAAAAAATATATTGAGTATTTGGAGAGTGCATTCTTGATTATCAAAATCACGAATGTTGACGACAACTGTCGTTCTATGAAGCGAGAGAGAAATTTTAAGGTGTATTTGAATAATCCCTCAATGCGCGCAGCGCTGTTCGCTCCGGTCGACGCGTCAGATACAGCGAGGATTGGTTTGTTGGCAGAATCTGCGATTTTTTCTCAGTGGCAACATTCATCGGGCTTTAAACAGCTTCACTATGCGCGCTGGAGGAATGAGGGTGAGGTTGATATTGTTTATTTGGGAGGAAATGAAAGGCCGCTCTGGGCAGTGGAGGTCAAGTGGTCCGATAGGATCGAAAGCAAATTTAACGAAGAAACCGCGTCACTAGCTTCGCTGCTGAGAAAAAATAAAACTATTAATAGTGTGTTGTTTACAACGAAAACAAAAGGCTTTGAGGGCGAACTCGAAGGGCGACCACTCGATGTGCGCCCAAGTTCGCTACATTGCTATCAAGTGGGTCGGAATATAACTTCCAGGGTAGATGAGAAAATAAAGCTCTGACGACGGGCTAGGCGCGGGGCTTTTTCGTTTTGGGGCCGGACTGTTCGCCCCAGCGTTTGACGCGGCCGGTGTCGATCTCGAACAAATCGAGCGCGCGGCCGACCGTGTGATCGACGATATCGTCGATCGTCTTGGGCTTCGTGTAGAACGCCGGCACGGGCGGGACGATGACGGCACCGATTTCGCTGGCTTGCGTCATCGCGCGTAGATGCCCGAGATGCAGCGGTGCCTCGCGCGCCAGCAGCACCACGCGGCGGCGTTCCTTCAATTGCACGTCGGCGGCGCGCGTCAGCAGCGTCGTCGTGTTGCCGTAGGCGATTTCGGAAACCGAGCGCATCGAGCACGGGGCGACGATCATGCCCAGGGTCTTGAACGAGCCCGAGGAAATCGCCGCCCCCAGATCCTCGTTCGCATGGACGACGTCGGCGAGCTTCTTGACGTCGGCGAGCGAAAGATCGGTTTCGTAGGCGATGGTCATCGCCGCGGTACGCGTGAGGACCAAGTGGGTTTCGATCTTGGCCGCGCGCAAGGCTTCCAGCGCGCGGATGCCGTAGATGACGCCCGACGCGCCCGAAATCCCGACGATGATGCGGTTCTTCGCCATAGGCCCGAGCCTACGCCACGAACGTATCGGCGGTATAGCCCTGGAGGAACAGCAGCGCGGTCAGATCGCCGTGATCGATCCGGAAACGCGCCTGGGCGGCGACCATCGGCTTGGCGCGGAAGGCGACACCCAATCCGGCGGCCGCCAGCATTTGCAGATCGTTGGCGCCATCGCCCACGGAGATCGCGGCGTCCACGCCCACGCCGATTTCGGCGGCGAGATTTTCGAGCGTGGCGAGCTTCGCTTCGCGGCCCAGGATCGGCTCGGCGACGCTGCCCTTCAGCTTGCCGCTCTCGATCTCCAGCACATTGGCGTAATCGCGATCGAAGCCCAAAGCCGAGCGCACCCGCGCGGTGTAATAGGTGAAGCCGCCCGAAACGATGGCGGTGAGCGCACCATTCGCCTTCATCGTGCGCGCGAGCGTGGCGCCGCCGGGGATCGCCGCGATCCCTTCGCCGGCTTTTTCGAGAATGGATTCGGGCTGGCCTTTCAGCAGCCCGACGCGCTCGGCGAGGGCCGCGCGGAAATCCAACTCGCCGTTCATCGCGCGGCGCGTGATCGTCGCCACGCGCTCGCCGATGCCGAGCAACCCGGCGATGTCGTCGAGCATCTCGTTCTGGATCAGCGTCGATTCCATATCGGCGACGAGCAACTGCTTGCGCCGCCCGGCCAAGGGCACCGCGTTGACGTCGATCTTGCGGTCGCCGATCAGCGTTTGCGCGAAGGCGATCAAGCGTTCGGGATCGCCGCCGCCGGGCAGGAATTCGGCCGCCGAGCCCGCATCCAAACGGCGGGGCGGGGCGGCCTCGCCGAATTCGGCGGCGAGGCTTGCCCGCAAATTCCGGTATAGGTCGTCGTCGAGTTCCCCCGCTTGGGGGTTCGAGGTAAGAACGAGGGCGTGGGTCATGGGGCCGGGATCATGGTCGGGCCGCTAGCTGAAGGCAAGAAAGCGTTGATCGTCGCGGGGCCCACGGCGTCGGGCAAATCCGCGCTGGCGGCCGCGATCGCGCGCGAATTCGGCGGCGTGGTCATCAACGCCGACGCGATGCAGGTCTATCGCGAATTGCGCGTCGTGTCGGCGCGGCCCACGGCGCAAGAAGAAGCCGAGCTGCCGCACCGGCTTTACGGCATTTGGCCGGCCGCCGAACACGGCACGGTCGGCAAATGGCGCGCGGCCGCCTTGGCCGAAATCGCCGCCGCGCACGAAGCGGGAAAGCTGCCCATCCTGTGCGGCGGGACGGGCATGTATTTGAAGCTGATCGTCGAAGGCTTGTCGCCGGTGCCGCCCGTGCCGCCGGAAATCCGCGAACGCGCGCGGGCGCGTCATGCGGAACTGGGCGCCGGCGCATTCCATGCGGAGCTTGCGCGGCGCGATCCGGTCGCGGGCGCCAAGCTCTCGCCCAACGATACGCAGCGCGTGCTGCGCGCGTGGGAAGTGGTCGAAGCGCATGGCGCGGCGCTGTCGGATTTCCATGCGGCGGCCCCGTTGGAAGCGGCGAGCTGGCCCACCTTGCTGCTCGACCCGCCGCGCGATCTATTGGGCGAACGCATCGATATCCGCGTCGATCGCATGATCGACGACGGTGCGGTCGACGAAGTTCGCGCGCTTTTGACCCAGAATCTGCCCGACACGCTGCCCGCGATGCGCGCTTTAGGGGTGCCAGAACTCGCCGCGCATATTAGGGGCGCGTGCGATTTACCCAGTGCAATCAACGCGTTGAAGGCGAGTACGCGGCAATTCGCCAAGCGCCAGCGCACCTGGTTCCGCAACCAGCTCAAGGCTGCCACCCGGCTCGATGCGCAATTTTCGGAAAGTCTGCTTCCCGAAATTCGCATGTTTATTAGAAAAATGGGTTGACGGGTTCGGGGTGTCTCCCTATTTTGCGCCGCCTTGCCATACCGCAAGTTCGCAAAGGAGAAGACAATGTCGACCGCCGCCAAAACCGCCACGACCCAGGACACCGCCCAGATGAATGGCGCGGAAATCGTCCTCAAGGCGCTGGTGGAGCAAGGCGTCGACGTTATCTTCGGTTATCCCGGCGGGGCGGTATTGCCGCTCTACGACGCGATCTTCCTGCAGAACTCCGTGAAGCACATCCTGGTGCGCCAGGAAGGTGGGGCCGTGCACGCCGCCGAAGGTTACGCGCGTTCGACCGGCAAGGTCGGCGTGGTGCTCGTGACCTCGGGCCCCGGTGCGACCAATGCCGTGACCGGTCTCGTGGACGCGCTGATGGATTCGATTCCGATCGTGTGCCTGACCGGCCAGGTGCCCACGCATCTGATCGGCAACGATGCCTTCCAAGAGGCCGACACGACCGGCATCACGCGGCCCGCGACCAAGCATAACTATCTGGTCAAGGACATCACCAAGCTTGCGCAGACGGTGCACGAGGCATTCCACGTCGCGCGCTCGGGCCGTCCGGGCCCGGTGGTGATCGACCTGCCCAAGGACATCCTGATGGGCAAGGGCGAGTACAAGAGTGCCGAAGCCTTCAAGCGCGTCTCGTACGCGCCGCGTCTGGATCCGGATCCGAAGGCGATCGCGCAAGCGGTCGACCTGATGCTGACGGCCAAGCGCCCGATTTTCTACACGGGCGGCGGGGTGATCAATTCGGGTCCCGAAGCCTCGGCCGCGTTGACCAAGTTCGTGCGCCATACGGGCTTCCCGATCACCAACACGCTGATGGGCTTGGGCGCCATGCCCGCCGCCGATCCGCTGTTCCTGGGCATGCTGGGCATGCACGGCACGTACGAAGCCAATCTGTCGATGCATGGCTGCGACGTGATGGTGAATATCGGCGCACGTTTCGACGATCGCGTGACCGGCCGCTTGAACGCGTTCTCGCCGAATTCGAAGAAGATCCACGCGGATATCGATCCGTCGTCGATCAACAAGAACGTGCGCGTCGAAGTGCCGATCGTCGGCGACGCGGGCCGCATCATCGCGGCCTTGGCCGCCGAATGGGATCGCCGCATCGCCGCGGGCGCCAAGCCCGACAAGAAGGCGCTGGCCGAATGGTGGGCGCAGATCGAAACTTGGCGCAAGCGCGATTGCCTCGCCTATCGCAACTCCGACACGATCATCAAGCCGCAATACGCGCTGGAACGCCTGCAGGCGATCACCGCCAAGCGCGACGACGTGTTCATCACGACGGAAGTCGGCCAGCATCAGATGTGGGCCGCGCAGTACATGAAGTTCCAGAAGCCCAATCGCTGGATGACCTCGGGCGGCCTGGGCACCATGGGCTACGGTCTTCCGGCGGCGATGGGCGTGCAGATCGCGCACCCGGACGCGCTGGTCATCGACGTCGCGGGCGAGGCCTCGACGCTGATGAACATCCAGGAACTGTCGACGATCGCGCAGTACCGTCTGCCCGTGAAGGTGTTCATCCTGAACAACCAGTATATGGGCATGGTGCGCCAGTGGCAGGAATTGCTGCACGGCTCGCGCTATTCGGAAAGCTACACGGCGTCGCTGCCCGATTTCGTGAAGCTGGCCGAAGCCTTCCATTGCGTGGGCCTGCGCGCGACGAAGTTCTCCGAGGTCGACGACACGATCAACGAAATGATCGCGATCAAGAAGCCGGTCATCGTCGATATGTGCGTCGACCAGATGGAAAACTGCTTCCCGATGATCCCGTCGGGGGCGGCGCATAACGAAATGATCCTGGGGCCGGACGACAAGGGCAACAAGGGCGGCGGTGCCGGCCCGATTTCGGAGGAAGGGATGGTTCTGGTTTGAGGCGCACCCGCTTCATCCGTTAGAACCCTTCCGTCGAAAGAGAATTCCCATGTCGAAGAACGAACCCATCGAACGCCACACCATCGCCGTGCTCGTGGACAACGAGCCCGGGATTCTGGCGCGCGTCGTCGGCCTGTTTTCGGGCCGCGGCTACAATATCGAAAGCCTGACCGTCGCCGAGACGGACGCCGAAGGCCATCGCAGCCGCATCACGATCGTGACGCGCGGCACGCCGATGGTGATCGAGCAGATCAAGGCGCAGCTCGATCGTCTGGTCCCCGTGCATCGCGTCAGCGATCTCACGATGGAAGGGGCGCATGTCGAGCGCGAATTGGCGCTGGTCAAGGTCGTGTCCGCCGGCGAGAAGCGCGTCGAATCGTTGCGCATCGCCGACATTTTCCGGGCGAAGGCGATCGATTCGACGATCGGCTCGTTCACCTTCGAGATCACCGGCTCGGGCGAGAAGATCGACGCCTTCGTCGGACTCATGAAACCGCTGGGGCTGGCCGAAGTAAGCCGCACCGGCGTCGTTGCCATCGCCCGCGGCGAACGCGGGATGTGATTTCCAAACCAAGAGGAAGAAGAAGATGCGCGTTTATTACGATCGCGATGCCGATGCGAACCTGATCAAGGGCAAGAAGGTTGTCGTCGTCGGCTACGGCAGCCAGGGTCATGCCCATGCGCAGAACATGCGCGATTCGGGCGTCAAGGACGTCGCCATCGCGCTGCGCCCGGGTTCGGCCACGATCAAGAAGGCCGAAGCCGCAGGCTTCAAGGTGATGAGCCCGGCCGACGCCGCCAAATGGGCCGACGTCATGATGATCTGCACGCCGGACGAACTCCAGGCGCAGCTCTGGAAGGACGATCTCAAGGCCAACATGAAGCAGGGTGCGGCGATCGCGTTCGCGCACGGCCTCAACATCCACTTCAACCTGATCGAACCGCGTCCCGACATCGACGTGTTCATGATCGCGCCCAAGGGCCCCGGCCACACGGTGCGTTCGGAATACCAGAAGGGCGGCGGCGTGCCGTGCCTCGTGGCCGTGCATCAGAACCCGTCGGGCAACGCGCTTGAAATCGCGCTGTCCTACGCGTCGGCCATCGGCGGCGGCCGCTCGGGCGTCATCGAGACGACGTTCAAGGAAGAATGCGAGACCGATCTGTTCGGCGAACAGGCCGTTTTGTGCGGCGGTTTGTCGGCGCTGATCGTCGCGGGCTACGAGACGCTGGTCGAGGCCGGCTACGCGCCCGAGATGGCGTATTTCGAGTGCTTGCACGAAGTGAAACTGATCGTCGACCTCATCTATGAGGGCGGCATGGCGAACATGCGCTACTCGATCTCGAACACGGCCGAGTACGGCGATTACACGCGCGGGCCCCGCATCATCACCGACGAAACGAAGAAGGAGATGAAGCGCATCCTCGACGACATTCAGTCGGGTCGATTCGCCCGCGACTGGGTGCTCGAGAACGCCGCCGGCCAGGCTTCGTTCAAGGCGATGCGCCGCCGCAACGCCGCCCACGACATCGAAAAGGTCGGCGAACGCCTGCGCGCCATGATGCCCTGGATCGGCAAGAACAAGCTGGTCGACAAGGCCAAGAACTAAGCCTTCCCGCCTTCGGGCGTTTGGCTTTGGGAAACCCCGCCGGTCCGCCGGCGGGGTTTTTCTTTGCCCGGACGGTAAAATTAAACCCCTGATTTGGCTTGGCTATCCGGCTTGCCTAGGCAGTCGCGGGGGCGATCTGATAGCTTGTTCGGATCGCCGACCGGCCGGGGTTATCCACAGGCCGGGACGGCGGGACAGGGCTTCATCAGGGGTGCAGTCGATGGCGCAAACCCGGGCCGCAATTTTGCCGGCATCGCCGCCGCGATCGGCCGTTTTTTTGCGGCGTTGCAGCGCAGTCGACAAGCGCTGTGCTTTGGGCTTAATTGCGCCGAATTCCGCTTGTATGGAAGGGAGTTAGCGCCGGGCATCCGGGCCGCTCTCCAAGGTTTCATCTGAAAGGCACTTCGTTTCGATGTTTTCGCGACTTCTCGGAATGCTCTCGGCCGATATGGCCATCGATCTCGGCACCGCGAACACGCTCGTGTACGTGAAGGGCCGCGGCATCGTTCTCAACGAGCCGTCGGTCGTCGCGATCGCCGACGTGAAGGGCAAGAAGCAAGTGCTCGCCGTCGGCGACGAAGCCAAGCTGATGCTTGGCCGCACGCCCGGCAACATCACCGCCATTCGTCCGCTGCGCGACGGCGTCATCGCCGATTTCGAAGTCGCGGAAGAAATGATCAAGCACTTCATCCGCAAGGTTCACAACCGCCGCTCCTTCGCGTCGCCGCAGGTGATCGTCTGCGTGCCGTCGGGTTCGACGGCGGTGGAACGTCGCGCGATTCAAGAATCCGCCGAGAGTGCGGGTGCGCGCCGCGTGTTCCTGATCGAAGAGCCGATGGCCGCGGCGATCGGTGCGGGCTTGCCGGTGACGGAACCGACGGGCTCGATGGTCGTCGATATCGGCGGCGGTACCACCGAGGTCGCCGTGCTGTCGCTGGGCGGCATCGTCTACTCGAAGTCGGTGCGCGTGGGCGGCGACAAGATGGACGAAGCCATCATCGCCTATATCCGCCGCAACCATAATCTTCTGGTCGGCGAATCCTCGGCCGAGCGCATCAAGAAGGAAATCGGTTCCGCCGCCCCGCCCGAAGAAGGCGAAGGCCGCGTGATGGAGATCAAGGGCCGCGACTTGATGAACGGCGTGCCCAAGGAACTCGCGATTTCCGAACGCCAGATCGCCGAATCGCTGTCGGAGCCGGTCTCCGCGATCGTCGAAGCGGTGAAGGTGGCGCTGGAACACACCGCCCCCGAACTCGCCGCCGACATCGTCGACAAGGGCATCGTGCTGACCGGCGGCGGCGCGTTCCTCGGCAATCTCGACTTCGTGCTGCGCCATGCCACGGGCCTGCCCGTGTCGGTCGCGGACGATCCGCTCTCTTGCGTGGCGCTCGGCACGGGCCGCTGCCTGGAAGAGATGAAGACGCTGCGCAACGTTCTGATCACGATGTACTGAGGCTTCGCCGATGGCGCGACCCGGCACGACGCTGAAGCTGACGGCACCGCTGAAGGTGCTGCTGCAGCGTATGGCGTTCACCGGTTTGATCGGCGCGTCGGTGGGCTTGCTCGTGCTCGGCAAGGCGGAAGCGCCGGTCGTGGAGCGCGCGCGCATGACGGTCGTCGATGCGGTGGCGCCGATGCTCGATGCGATCGGCAAGCCGATCGACACGGCCGCGCGCATGATCGACACCGCGCGCCACTACGCCGACGTGCACGAGGAAAACCGCCTTCTGCGCGAGGAGAATCTCCGCCTGCTGCATTGGCAGCAAGTCGCGCGCAATCTCGAAGCCGAAAACCGCGCGATGCGCGACATGCAGCGCGTGGCGACCGAGCCGGGCTTGACCTTCGTCACCGCGCGCGTGATCGCGGATGCGGGCGGCGCCTTCGTGCGCTCGGTGCTGATCGCGGCGGGCACGCGCGACGGCATCGCCAAGGGCCAGCCGGCACTGGTGCCCGACGGTCTGGTCGGCCGCGTGGGCGAAACGGGCGAGCGCGCCGCGCGCGTGCTGCTGCTGACCGATTTGAACAGCCATGTGCCCGTGCAAATCGAAGGCACGCGCGATCGCGCGATCATCGACGGCGACAACTCCGATATGCCCAAGCTCACCTTCCTGTCGTCGGGCGCGCGCCCGCAACTGGGCGACCGCATCGTGACGTCGGGCGATGGCGGCGTGTTCCCGCCGGGTCTGCCGGTGGGCATCGTCGTGCAGACGGGCGAACACGGCGTGCGCGTGCGCCCCTTTGTGGATTTCCATCGCTTGGAAGCGATCCGCATCGTCGATTACGGCCTGGCCGGCACGCTGCCGGTCGCCGCACCGCCGCCGCAGCCCCGGCGCGGGCGTTAGGGCGCGGCCATGGTCGGCGCTGTCTTCGCCCAGCTCGACCGGTCGTTGAAGCTGGCCTTGCCCGTCGTATCGACGGTGCTGGCCGTGCTGCTGTCGGTCGTGCCGTTGCCGATCCCCGAATATTCGATGCTCGCCCCCAATATCGTGCTGATCTGCGCGTTCTATTGGATCGTGCACCGGCCCGATTTGTTTCCGGCGTGGGGCGCGTTCCTGGTCGGCCTGCTCGACGACGCGTTGTCGGGGGCACCGCTCGGCCTCAACGCGCTGGTGTTGCTGCTCGTGCATTACACGATCGTCGTGCAGCACAAATTCTTCCGCGGCAAGGCGTTCTGGCTGATCTGGGCGGCGTTCGCGCTGATCGCGGCGGGTGCTGCGATCGCGACCGCCATCGTCGCCTATGCGGCGGCGCATTTGTCGGTGCCGCTGGGCCTGTTCGCCACGCAGCTCGCTTTGACGATCGCGATCTATCCGGCGATCGGCGCGGTGCTCGGCCGTGCGCAGCGCCTCTTCCTGACGGCGGGGTGAGGGGCCTATGAACCGCCTCATGAACCGCGATCGCGACGCCGCCCGGTCCAAGCTGTTCACGCGACGCTTGGCGTTGCTGGCCGCGGGTAAGATGACGCTGTTCGGCGTGCTCGTCGGGCGCATGTATTATTTGCAGGTTATCGAAGCGGACAAGTACCGCACGATGGCCGACGACAACCGCATCAATCTGCGCCTGCTCGCCCCGCCGCGCGGGCGCATCGTCGACCGCTACGGCAAGGTGATCGCGGAGAACCAACTCAACTACCGCGTCATCGTGGTCGCGGAGCAGACCGGATCGGTCGCCGCCACGCTGGACGCGCTGTCCGAGATCGTGCCGATTTCCGACACCGAACGCCGGCGCATCTTGCGCGAAGTGTCGCGCAAGCGCCGCTTCCTGCCGGTGACGGTGAAGGACAATCTCGCCTGGGACGACGTCAGCCGCATCGCGGTGAACTCGCCCGATCTGCCCGGCGTGTCGATCGACGTGGGCTCGACGCGGCTTTATCCCTTCGGCGACACCACGTCGCATCTGATCGGTTACGTGGCGCCGCCCGCCGAAAGCGATTTGACCGGCGATCCTCTGCTGGAGCTGCCCGATTTCCGCATCGGCCGCGGCGGGATCGAGCGCGTCTACGACCTCGCCATGCGCGGGCGCGCGGGCAACACCCAGATCGAAGTCAACGCGCTGGGCCGCCCGATCCGCGAACTCGCGCGCAACGAAGGCGAGCCGGGGCACGACATCGTGCTCACGCTCGATACCGCGCTTCAGGAATTCTCGGCCAAGCGTCTGGCGCAGGAGGAGAGTGCCGCCGTCGTCGTGATGGACGTCGCCAACGGCGACGTGCTGACGATGGCGTCGCACCCGTCCTACGATCCGCACGAATTCGCGCGCGGCATTTCGGGGCCGGCCTGGCGCGCGTTGCTCGCCAATTCGAAGGCGCCGCTCACGAACAAGGCGATCTCGGGCCAATACGCGCCGGGCTCCACCTACAAAATGATGGTGGCGCTGGCGGCGATGGAATCCGGGATCTCGGCCGATTTCCGCGTCAGTTGCCCGGGCCATATGGAACTGGGCGACAATAAATTCCATTGCTGGAAGCGCGGCGGCCACGGTCCGCTCGACATGGTCGAGGCGCTGTCGCAATCCTGCGACGTCTATTTCTACGAAATGGGCCGCCGCTTGGGGCCCGAACGCATGGCGGAAATGTCGCGACGCTTCGGTCTGGGGTCGACATTGTCGATCGATCTGCCGGGCGAGCGGCCGGGGCTGATCCCGACGCGCGCGTGGAAACAGGCGCGCACCGGCAAAGGCTGGGCGACGGGCGAATCGCTGGTCGCGTCGATCGGCCAAGGCTACGTGCTCGCCACGCCCTTGCAGCTCGCGACGATGACGGCGCGGCTGGTGAATGGCGGCTTCGCGGTCACGCCGCATCTGACGCGCGACCTGGTGCAGGAGCGGCGCATCGCCGAACGCCCGCAAGGCAATTTCCCGTCGATCGGCGTGCCGCAGGCCAATCTCGCGGTCATGCTGCGCGGCATGCGCGCGGTGATCAACGATCCGCGGGGGACTGCATTCCGCCAACGCATCGTCGATCAAAACTGGTCCTTCGGCGGCAAGACGGGCACCTCCCAGGTGCGCCGCATCACCGAAGAGGAACGCCGCGTGGGCTTGCGCAAACCCGACCAAGTGCCGTGGCGCGAACGCGACCACGCGCTATTCGTCGGCTACGCGCCGCTCGAATCGCCGCGCTATGCGGTGTCGGTGATCGTCGAGCATGGCGGCGGCGGCTCGGCGGTCGCGGCCCCGATCGCGAAGGAAATTTTAAGCGAAGCGATGCGTCTGGAACGCGAGCGCGAACGCACGCGCCCGCAAGGCCCGGCGCGCGTCGCGGAACGGAGCGGCTGATGCCCGCCCATTCCGCCCTGGGCCAATCGAACAAGCGCCTCAGCCTCGGCGAGAAGCTGCGCCAGATCACCTGGGGCTTGGCGCTGACGATCCTCGCGGTGTCGAGCATGGGTTTCGTCATGCTCTACTCGGCCGCCGGCGGCGATTGGGATCCGTGGGCGTCGCGCCAGATCTCGCGCTTCGCCATGGGCTTCGCGATCATGATCGCGGTCGCGACCGTCGATATCCGCTTTTGGATGAAGGCGGCGTATCCGTTCTACGCGCTGTCGGTCGTGTTGCTGGTCGCGGTCGATCTGATGGGCGAGGTCGGCATGGGTGCCCAACGCTGGCTCGATCTGGGCTTCGTCCAGATCCAGCCGGCGGAGCTCGCGAAGATCTCGATCGTGCTGGTGATCGCGCGCTATTTCCACGGCATCAATCACGAGCAGATCGGCAATCCGCTTTATCTCGTCTGGCCGATCCTGCTCACGATCGTCCCGGCGTTCCTGATCTTCAAGCAGCCCAAGCTCGGCACCACGCTGGTCGTTCTGACGACGACGGCGATCGTGTTCTTCATGGCTGGCGTCAGGATGTGGAAATTCATCCTGGTCGCGGCCTCGGCGGCGGGTGCGGTGCCGATCGCGTGGAGCCTGCTGCGCGATTACCAGCGCCAGCGCGTGCTGACCTTCCTCAATCCCGAAAGCGATCCGCTGGGCGCGGGGTATCACATCATCCAGTCGAAGATCGCGCTGGGCTCGGGCGGCATTTGGGGCAAGGGGCTGGGCGGGGGCACGCAAAGCCATCTGCAATTCCTGCCCGAGAAGCAGACCGACTTCATTTTCACGATGCTGTCGGAGGAATTCGGCTTCGTCGGCGGGCTGGTGCTGATCGGGCTTTACACCGTGATCGTGCTCTATGGCCTCGCCATCGCCTTGCGCGCGCGCAGCCAGTTCGGGCGTTTGGTCGCGGTCGGCCTGCTGTCGGGCATCTATCTCAACGCGCTCATCAACATGGCGATGGTGATGGGCTTGGTGCCGGTGGTGGGCGAGCCGTTGCCGCTCGTCTCCTATGGCGGCACGTCGATGCTGACCTTGCTGTTCGGATTCGGAATCCTGATCGGCGTCTATGTGCATCGCGACGTCGTGGTGCCGCGGCGCGGCGACACGTAGGCCCTCAAAAGCGTTTATCCACAGGCACTTGGCCCCACGCAAACGGGGCTCGACAAAGCCCGGGGGGCTTGCTACACAGCGCGCCTCTCGATGCCGAGAGGGCGATTAGCTCAGTTGGTAGAGCAGCTGACTCTTAATCAGCGGGTCGTAGGTTCGAGCCCTACATCGCCCACCATCGGCCCCGACGAACAAAAGGCCCCGGTTTCCGCCGGGGCCTTTTTCGTTCATCGGGAGGGCTTCAAGTGGCCGAGAATGCGTTCGTCAGTTTTCCAATGCCGTCGATCTCGCATTCGGCAACGTCGCCGTCCTGGAGATAGCGTGGCGGCTCCATCGCGAAACCGACACCCGACGGCGTTCCGGTCGCGATAATGTCGCCGGCTTCCAGCGTCATCCCGGCGGACAGCGACGCGATCTGCGTCGCGATGTCGAAGATCATCTGCGACGTATTGCCGTTCTGGCGCAGTTCGCCGTTGATCCGCAAGCGAATGCCCAGCTGGCCGGGAGACAGGATCTCGTCGGCCGTGACGATCCAAGGGCCCATCGGGCAGGACCCGTCGAGGGCTTTGCCTTTGAAGAACTGACCGCCATGCCGGCGCTGCAGATCGCGCGCGCTGACGTCGTTGACGATCGTGTAGCCGAATACGTGTTCGAACGCCCGCGCGGCCGGAATGTCGCGGCCTGATTTGCCGATGATGACGGCGAGCTCGACTTCATAATCCATCTGCGACGTGACATGCGGGAAGAGCGGCACCACGGCATCCGGCCCGATGACCGACGTCGGCGGCTTGGTGAAGAAGGTCGGACTTTCGGCGATGCCGATCTTCGCCTTGTGTGCGCGCTCGCCCTCGGCGATGTGTTCGGCATAATTCCGGCCAACACAGAAGACGTTCTTCGCGGGGCGCGGCAAAGGTGCGGCGAGTTTGACGTCTTTTGCCGCCACGATCGCCTTGGGCGTCGACGGCGCCTTGGCGATCAAGCCGCGCACGCGTTCGAGCCCGGCGGGGCCGGCTTCGATCAAGGCTTGCATCGAGGCGAATGCGCTGCCGAGGCGCAAGGCGCTGCCGTCGGGCAGTATCGCGGCGCATTCGAGTTTTCCGCCGTCGTTCAACGTTACCAGACGCATTCCTGTCTCCTTGTTCCGGGGTTACTTCTTCGCCGGCAGAGCGGCGGTGAGTTCGGGGGCGAGCTTGAACAGATCGCCGACCAGGCCGTAATCGGCGACCTGGAAGATCGGCGCTTCCTCGTCCTTGTTGATCGCGACGATCGTCTTGGACGCGGACATGCCGGCAAGATGCTGGATGG